>ERZ831601.48-NODE-48-length-128313-cov-5.442070_pt1 | contig 128313 bp, 143 predicted proteins | sample MGYA00519578_ERZ831601 | MGnify/ENA primary metagenome ERZ831601 (study PRJEB31850, sample SAMEA3708717) | human gut metagenome | biome: human gut; feature: human-associated habitat; material: faeces | place: China | collected 2014 ... | reverse complement strand
CGCCGTGAGAGGGCGGCGTCTTAACCGCTTGACCAACGAACCGTGTATTATAATAGCATGCACCCCACGCTTCGTCAAGCATATTTTTCATATTTTTCAAAAATATTCAAACAAATTCGAAAATAAGACTTTTCCCTCTTTTTTAATTAATCCTCATAACCGTTTGGATTGTTCTTCTGCCATCTCCAGGAATCCGCACACATTTCCTTAATTCCGTACTGCGCTTTCCAGCCAAGTTCACGTTCTGCCTTACCCGGGTCACAGTAACAGGTTGCAATATCGCCAGGACGGCGAGGCTTGATGCTGTATGGAATCTTAATGCCGTTTGCTTCCTCAAAATTCTTTACGATATCAAGCACGCTGTAGCCGTGTCCGGTACCAAGGTTGTAAATGCAAAGTCCGGCGTTCTCTTCGATCTTCTTTAATGCCTTTACATGTCCGTTTGCCAGATCAACAACATGGATATAATCGCGCACACCGGTTCCATCCGGAGTATCATAATCGTTTCCGAATACACCGAGTTCTTTTAACTTGCCAACTGCAACCTGTGTAATGTAAGGCATCAGGTTGTTCGGGATGCCGTTTGGATTCTCCCCCATGGTTCCGCTTGGATGTGCTCCGATTGGATTGAAGTAGCGAAGCAGGATCACATTCCACTCATTATCTGCCTTGTAGATATCTGATAAAATCTGCTCCAGCATGGACTTTGTCCATCCGTAAGGATTGGTACACTGTCCCTTCGGGCAGTTCTCGGTAATCGGAATTTCTGCCGGATCGCCGTATACAGTTGCAGATGAAGAGAAAATGATGTTCTTGCATCCGTTCTGACGCATAACATCAACCAGTGTTAAAGTTCCTGCAATGTTGTTATTGTAATACTCCCAAGGCTTTGCTACAGACTCTCCGACAGCCTTCAGTCCTGCAAAATGAATACAGCTTTCAATCTTCTGCTCTGCAAAAATTTTATTTAAGATGTCACGATCAAGGATATCTCCTTTATAAAATGTAACTTTCTTTCCGGTCAGTGCCTCCACACGATCCAGTGACTTTTCTGAAGCGTTTGACAGATTATCCAGAACAACGACATCATATCCCGCATTCTGCAGTTCCACACAGGTATGACTTCCGATATAGCCTGCTCCACCAGTAACTAAAATTGCCATAATTCCACTCTCCCTTTCTGTGCTTTTGTTTTCTTCTGATACCCCTATTCTATCGCTCCCGGCTCTTAATGTACAGAACCAAATGTAGAAAAAACATGTAAAAATGTTGCATGTGCATAAAAAAACGTATAAACTCAATACTAGAATCGTGTAAGGAGCATTTCCAATGAATGATCAATATAAAAATTCCTACAAAGCAACTGCAAAAGAACTTGTTTCCCTGTCTGTCTATAATGTCGGATACCAGCTATGCGATGCCGGCTATCAGTGGGGACCCGGAATCCGCGACCACTACCTGATTCACTATGTGATCTCGGGAAAAGGCACATACGAAGTCAACAACGAAACCCATTTTCTTTCTGCCGAAGATGCCTTTCTTGTGTATCCGAATACGGAGATCATCTACCGTGCCGATGCAAAAACGCCATGGGAATATGCATGGGTCGGATTTACCGGAAGTGACGCTGCCACAATTCTGCAGGCAACCGATTTTTCCCGCAAACATCCATGTATTCATGCAGTTCCCAACGGCGAAGAAGTCAAACGTCAGCTTCTGCATATCTATGATGCCAGAGGAAACGGATTTGAACATGCCGTTGAAATGACCGGCCGGCTCTATACCACGCTGGCGCTCTTTCTAAAATCTTCCACCCAAAAAGAAACGCAGCTGACAGCCGCAACCTACGTCCAGAAAAGTATCGAATATATCAGCGCCAATTACTCCTACCCGATCACAGTGGAAGATATTGCCGCCTACGTCGGTTTAAGCCGCAGCCATCTGTTCCGTTCCTTTGAACTGGTGCTGCAGCAGTCCCCAAAAGAATACCTCACGGATTTTCGCATGAAACAGGCATGCTATCTGTTGGAACACTCAAATCTTTCGATCACCGCCATTGCAAATTCCGTCGGATTTGATAATGGGCTGTATTTTTCAAAAACCTTTCATAAGAAAAAAGGGGCCTCTCCCAAAGCTTATCGCATAAAAATAAGAGGGACAGAATAATTTTTGCCCCTCTTTTCTTCTAATGCCACGGAAACGTGAACATTCCATAAATATAAATAAATAAAATCCCTACAGGCACAAAATAACAGAACAGCGGTTTCATCCATGCCTTGATTTTTAAGCCTTTTCCCGCATTGGCCTCCTGCAGGAAATTGTTCCACCCCCATCCCCGGCGTGTACAGCAAAACAGCGCCAGTATCAGTGAGCCGAGCGGCATCGCATTGTTAGACACAATAAAATCCCACAAATCCAGCCATGCCGTGCCTTTTGCAAACGGCTGAAAACGAATCAGACTGTACCCCAGCGCCGTTGGCAATGCCACAAGAAACGTCCCAATCCCGCAGACAATACATCCCACCGGACGTGACCAGCCCGTCAGTTCCCGGATCATGGCAAGCAGATTCTCACATACTCCAAATACCGTTGACATGGCAGCAAACACCATGAACAGGAAAAACAGCGCACCCCACCAGCGTCCGCCCTGCATATGGTTAAACACACTCGCCATCGTATCAAACAAAAGGCTTGGTCCCGCAGTCACTTCAAGATTATAGGTATCGCAGGCAGGAAACATAATCATGCCTGCAACAACTGCTACAAACGTATCTAAAACAATGATATTTACAGATTCTCCCAAAAGAGAACGCTCTTTCCCGATGTAGCTTCCAAAGATCGCCATGCCACCCATACCGACCGACAACGTGAAAAACGCCTGATTCATTGCTTTTACAATCATTGTACCTGATATTTTGGAAAGGTCCGGAATCAGATAAAAAGCCAGCCCATCCTTTGCGCCGGAAAGCGTAAAACTGTGGATCGCCAACACCAGCATCAGCACCAGAAGCGCCGACATCATATATTTGGTAATGCGTTCAAGGCCTCCCTGCAGCCGGAAACTCAAAATCACAAATGTAATCACAACCGTGATCAACAGGTAACCAACATTTACGGATGGTGTTGTGATCATTTTTTCAAATCCCAAATCCGCATTCTGACCGGTAAGAAACTTCACAAAATAATAAATAATCCAGCCTGCAACAACGGAATAAAACGCGATCAGTGCAATATTTCCAATCAGACACACAATCCCCGGAATTTTCCATTTGCGTTTTCCGGAAAGTTTCTCATACATATACAAGGGACTTGTCTGTGCCGCACGTCCTACGGAAAGTTCCATCACCATTGCCGGAAGCCCTAAAATGAGCAGACAGATCACATAGACAAGCATGAAACTGCCACCGCCGTTTTGTCCGCACATCCAGGGAAACTTCCATACATTTCCGCATCCGATTGCACATCCTGCCGAGAGCATAATAAACCCAAGTCTGCTTCCGAGCTGTTCTCTTTTTTCCATTGTTTCCAATACCTTTCCCCGTATATTTTTCAAAAAACTCCGGACAAACAACTTGTCCGGAGTTTTCTACCCAACATTTTTCCGATGACTAAGCTAATGCTTTCTTTGCAACTTCTGCAAGCTTTGCAAAACCTGCTGCATCTGTAACAGCCATGTCAGCTAATACCTTACGGTTTAAATCAGCTCCAGCTACCTTTAATCCGTGCATGAACTGGCTGTAAGAAAGTCCGTTCATACGAGCTGCTGCGTTGATACGAGCAATCCATAACTGACGGAACTGTCTCTTTCTCTCTTTACGTCCAGAATAAGAACTTGTTAAGGCTCTCATTACGGACTGCTTAGCTACACGATACTGCTTGGAACGAGCTCCTCTGTATCCCTTTGCTAACTTTAAAGTTCTGTTATGTCTTTTCTTAGCGCCTAATCCGCCTTTAACTCTTGCCATTTCCTATATCCTCCTTAACAAATCTTAGATGTATGGTAAAATCTTCTTCATGTTCTTGATGTTTGTCTGATCCATCATTGCTGCTTTTCTGAGATTTCTCTTATTCTTTGTTGTTTTCTTTGTTAAGATATGTCTTCTGTAAGCCTTGTTTCTCTTTAACTTTCCGGTTCCGGTTGCTTTGAAACGCTTTGCTGCTGCTCTGTTTGTCTTAATTTTTGGCATTGTGTATTCCTCCTTAATAAATGTTATCTTTTCTCTGCCAACACCATACCGATGCTTCTTCCCTCGATCTTCGGTGCTTTTTCCACTACTGCAATATCGGAAAGCTGCTCAGCAAGATCATCTAAGATGTGCTTACTGCTGTTCATATGTGCCATCTCGCGACCACGGAAACGAAGTGTGATCTTGACTTTATTGCCTTTTGCGAGGAACTTCTTTGCAGCGTTCATCTTGGTGTTCAAATCATTGGTGTCAATGTTTGGTGACAGGCGGATTTCTTTTAATTCCACTGTCTTCTGCTTCTTCTTTGCATCCTTTTCCTTACGTGCAAGATCATAACGATACTTACCGTAATCAATTACCTTGCATACAGGCGGCTTTGCATTCGGAGCAATCTTGACAAGGTCAAGACCGGCTTCATCTGCAATTTTCTGTGCCTCTCTGGATGAGACAACACCAATCTGCTCGCCATCCGGTCCGATCAGACGAACCTCTCTGTCTCTGATCTGTTCGTTAATCATTAATTCGCTAATGGTTTTGTACCTCCAATAAAAAATAGTGGATAGGCAGACTATCCACTATTACATCTAACATTCATATAACATGCTAAAAGTATGAACACTAAGTCGCCCGATTGCGCTTAGGTGAGAGTGGATACTCTACTTGTTTCTTAACAACCATTTAACTATACCACCTGATTACGGTATTGTCAACTGTTTTCTGTAAATTTATTCCGCCGGTTCTGCCGGAATAAACAGCCGCTGGTTGTTTCCCGGATTCTGATCCGGCACTGCTGCTTTTGCCTCCGCACAAAACTGCTCCTGTGAGTTTATCAGAACCTTGCCCCGCTTGTCAAGTTTTTCATACGTACCATCCGGCTGCATCACACGCGCTTTCACATTATCTTCCAGTTCCACATGCAGAATATGCAGTGCTTTTTCTTTGAGTTTCTCCTCAATCACCGGGAAAACAATCTCTACACGCCGGTCAAGATTTCGCGGCATCCAGTCCGCACTTCCCATAAATACTTCCGGATTGCCGTCATTATAAAAATAGAAAATACGGCTGTGCTCCAGGAAATTTCCCACAATGGAACGCACGGAAATATTTTCACTCACTCCCGGAATTCCGACGCGCAGACAGCAGATTCCGCGCACGATCAGATCAATCTTTACACCGCTTGCAGATGCCTCATACAGCGCCGCAATAATGCCTGGATCACAGAGGGAATTCATCTTTGCCACGATACGGGCTTCCCTTCCCTGCCGTGCATTTTTCGTTTCCCTGCCGATCAGGCGCAAAAATTTATCCCGCAGCCAGTATGGTGCCAGCACCAGCTCATTCCATGCCAGCGGCTCGGAATATCCGGATAACATATTAAACACCGCTGTGGCATCCTCCCCGATTGACTCTTTGCAGGTAAAGATTCCACAGTCCGTATATAATTTTGCCGTCGAATCGTTATAGTTTCCGGTTCCCAGATGAACATAGCGGCGGATTCCATCCTCCTCCCGGCGGACCACCAGTGCGATCTTGCTGTGTGTTTTAAGACCAACGAGACCATAGATCACATGACAGCCTGCCTGTTCCAGTTTTTTCGCCCATACAATGTTGTGCTCCTCATCGAAACGGGCTTTCAGCTCAACCAGAACCGACACCTGCTTGCCGTTTTCCGCTGCCTGTGCCAGACTGCTGATAATCGGGGAATTTCCGCTGACACGATACAGTGTCTGTTTAATCGCCAGGACATCCGGATCTTTGGATGCCTGCCGGATGAAATCCACAACCGGATCAAAGGTTTCGTATGGATGGTGCAGGAAAATATCCCCTTTGCGGATTGCGGCAAAAATGTCACTTCCCGGTGTAATTTCCGGCACCTGCTGCGGCGTATACGGTTTATAGCGGAGATGGTCATATCCGTCAATCCCATACATTTTCATTAAAAAAGTCAGATCAATCGGTCCTGCAATCTGAAAAATATCCTCATCCGATACTTTCAGCTCCGTCTTTAAAAATTTCAGAAGTTTTTTGTCTACCTTCTCTTCAATTTCCAGACGGATAACTTCTCCCCACTGACGCATCTTTAATTTGTTTTCAATCTCTTTCAGCAAATCTGATGCCTCATCCTCATCAATTGTCAGATCTGCGTTTCGCATGATCCGGTACGGATATGCACACAATACCTTGTAATTGGAAAACAATATGCCGATGTTGCGTTCTATGATCTGCTCAAGGAGAATAAACGATTTTGTCTCCCCTTCGCTTGGAATCTGTACCAGACGCGGCAGAACACTTGGCACCTGCACGGTCGCAAACACGGTCTCATCCTCCGTTTTCTTTCCGGTCAGAAGTGCTGCAATATTCAGTGTTTTATTGCGGATCAGCGGGAACGGACGCGATGCATCCACAGCCATCGGGGTAAGTACCGGATATACATTTTCCATAAAATAGCGATCCACAAAACGCGCCTGTTCCTCATTCAGATCCTCATGCGCATCCAGAAGATATATTCCTTCTTTGCGCAGAAGCGGCATCAGGGAACGGCTGAATGTACTGTACTGGATATTGACCAGTTCCCGCGCCTGTTTATTGATGGCGGAAAGCTGCTCCGTTGCGGTCATTCCGGCGATATCACGCTTTTTATATTTTGCATGTACCATATCCTTTAAGGATGCCACCCTTACCATAAAAAATTCATCCAGATTGGAAGAAGTAATACTGACAAATTTCAACCGCTCCAAAAGCGGAATGGATTTATCTCTTGCTTCACTTAATACACGCTGGTCAAACTTAATCCAGCTGAGCTCACGGTTTTCATAATATGCCGGATCTTTAAAATCTATTTTTGTGTCCATAAAAGCCCTCCGATCTAATAGTTATAAATACGCTTTTCTTTTAAAACAGGTTTCATGCTGTATACATTTTCAAAATAAGAGGTCTTTGCGTCAAACAATGCCTGTTCCAGTGCAATATCCTCAAATGCCTCGACCGTAATCACGAGTTTTCTCTCCCTTACCGCGATCCGGATATTTTTAAACTTCTGTTTATGACTCTGATCCAGCGCATTTGCCACACGAAGAATTGCCGAAAGTTTTGCCACGCAAAGATACTCTTCCTGACTCAGCACATCGGCGACTTCCTCATACGGGTCCAGAGGAAGGGTATTGTAACGCACGATCTGTGCAACAATCTCCCGCTCCTGATGGGTCAGACCGATAATCTCTGAGGACATGATAATATGATACGTACTCTCCGACGCTTCCGCAAAGCTGACATACTTTCCACAGTCATGCAGGATTGTAGCCACCTGAAGCAGCAGACGCGCTCGCTTTCCAAGTCCGTGTTCCTGTTTCATCGCATCAAAAATCTTAATGGATAGCTTGGAAAGTGTCTGAATGTGTGGAGAAAAACTGTGGTAATGCTCCGATAAAAATGTGGCCGCCGAAATGACATCCGCATCAAAATCATGTGTCGATGCCAGCAGTTTATTGTGCTGTGCATAATCAAATGCCATACCATCCTGAATATTTGCGCCCGGAACCCATACCTCTTTCGGATTCACATTCTGTGCCATCATTTTATACAACACAAGTGCCGGAATAATTAACGGTTCCCTCTCATCCGAAAGATTCAGTTCCGCTGTAATTTCCTCCAGTGTTTTTTTGAGCAGTTTATCGATAAATTTAGAGAATTTATCCAGCTTTACCTGCCGGCTTTTTCCGCCTTTTTCCTCAATCTTTTTGACCAGGCCGTCGGCATAGTCACTGATCAGGATCAGATAATCCACCGGCGTATTCATATACATGGCACGGAATCCCTCGAGTTTTTTATTGACATATTCCTCAATCTGGTTTTCATACATTTTCAGGGAATATCCGCGGTCTCCAAGCAGATTCCGCAAGCGCATGATGCCCGCTTCCATGTGCTGTGTCGTGATCATCTTTCCGTTGCGGAATAACGTAATCTGTACGCTCGCTCCGCCGACATCCACGACTGCTGCACTCGTCTTTATCATCTCCTCAAACACCGGACTTCCCGCCACCGCTTTATAACTGATAAAACGGTGTTCCGAATTGCTGAGCACCTTTACCCGGAATCCGGTTCTAAGATAAATCTGGTCGAGAACAAATATCTCATTCGTGGTATCCCGGAGTGCGGCTGCGGCACAGACTTCATAACTGTCTACCTTGTAGCTTTCCATAATCTCTTTAAACTGCGCCAGTGTTTCACAGAGTTCTTCCACCTGCTCATATCCGATTGTCCCGGTGCCGTAAGCACCTTTCCCCAGTTCCTGCCGGGACCGGATGTGATCCACCTCATGAAACTTTTTTCTGTTTGTAAACTCAAATACCTTCAGGCTCACATCGTATGTGCCAATATAAATTGCTGCAAATGTGTGAATTGCCATACGCCCACCTTCTTTCACCAATTCTGACTAATACGTACCAAGAATCCGGAATGCAATTGTTTCCTCCCGAAGTCCGCGCAGCGCATTCTGCACTGCATGATCCTCAAATCTTCCCTCAAAATCAACAAAGAAACGATATTCCCAGTTTTTATTCTGTAACGGACGTGACTGGATATTTGTCATATTCAGTCCATTATAAATAAAATGCGACAGTGCATGATATAAAGCACCGCTTTCGTGATTGATCTCAAAACAGATGCTGATCCGGTCTGCCTGATCGGTATATACTTTTTTCCCTGTCACAACAATAAACCGGGTCGAATTATTTTTATTATTCTGAATGGAATTGCGTAATACTTTCAACCCATAAATCTGGGCATTTTTTGCACTGGCAATCGCCGCCTGGGAAATCTCCCCATCCTCTTTGACCTTCTTGGCTGCAACGGCATTATTGCTGACACTGAATTTTTCCCAGTCCGCATGACTATCCAGAAATTCACTGCACTGCATCAGTGACTGTTTGTGCGAATACACGGTACGGATATCTCTCTCATCTGCATCTTCCAGTCCTAAAAGTGCATGATCAATACGGATGATCTGCTCTCCGACAATATAATTATCATATTCCACCAGAAGATCATAATTTTCCGAGACAATTCCTGCCGAAGAATTCTCGATCGGGAGTACCGCATAATCCGCTTCCCCGTTCTTAATGGCCTCCATGGCATCTTTCCAGCTCTCCACATGGAAATTATTGCAGTTTTCTCCAAAAAACTGTTCCATGGCAAGCTGGCTGTAGGCACCTTCGAGTCCCTGAAAAACAATCCTTGCATTGGAATAATCCAGCGTGTGAATCGGCTCAAACTCCTGCGGAGGCATAATTCCATGCTCCGTCAGCAGTTTATACTGTTTCTTACGGCTCATCGCCATGATCTGCTCAAAAAGTTCACGGATTCCGTGTCTGGTAAAATCACTTTCCGCTTTTTTCTGCAGCGTTGCCAGCTTGGATTCCTCCCTCTCTTTGTCAAAAACCTGCTTGCCGGTATTTATTTTGTATTCAGCCACATCCGAGGTCAGTTTCATCCGTTCCTCATAGAGTTTTACGATCTGTTCGTCAATTTTATCAATATCTTTTCGGATATCTAGTAAATCTTTCATATAGCGCTCCTTCATGATTTATGATAAAATTTTATAACACAAAGGTATAAAAGGCAAGATACAACTTACCAAGGAGGACTCGATATTATGAAAAAACGTTTGCCCATAATTATAATTGTTGTTCTGGTCGTAGTATTTGCAGGACTGGGCTTTTACAGCCATCAGAAAAGTAAGATCAAATACAACACAAGCTATGTCAACGGAAATACTGCCGGAAACCTTTACAATGCCGGCTTGTTTTGTGAGAAAAACGGAACCGTTTATTTTGCCAATCCGGATGACGATTACCGGCTGTATTCCATGGATACAAACGGCAATCATCTGAAAAAACTCAGTTATGACCGTGTCATGTATATCAACGCCGATGACCATTATGTATACTATGTACGCAATAATGAAAATAATGGAACCGGATTTGATTTCTTCTCCTACGCAAGAAACAGTCTGTGCAGAATTGACCAGAATGGAGAAAACACTAAAATTTTAGACAAAGATCCCTGCCTGTATGCCTCGCTTGTCGGAAACTACATTTATTATCTGCACTATGATGACAAGGATGCTACAACGCTTTACAAGATCGGAATCGATGGCGAAGGACGCAAAAAAGTATATTCGCCTTACATTTTTACATGCAGCACGCTGGGTCAGTATATTTATACCAGCGGAACGGAAAGTGATGGCGCCATCTATCAGCTGGATACCTCCAATGACAGCTTAAGCAAAGTCTACGAATGTAATTCTTTTAAACCGATCGTAACCAGTGACAACAATGTCTATTATATGGATGTGGATCAGAACAACGCCCTGGTACATACCAATATGAAATCCGGTCATCCGGTTACACTTACCAAGGACAGTCTGGATCTCTACAATGTATACGGAAGCAGTATTTTTTATCAGCGCTATTCCGAAGACCATCCGGCCCTTTGTATGATCAAAAATGACGGCAATGGATATCAGGAACTGGCACAGGGCAATTACTCCAATATCAACGTCACTTCCAGTTACATCTATTTTACCGATTTTAAGACAAAAGAAATGTTCTGTACACCGACCGATCATCCGGGAACACTCACCGCTTTCCATCCCGGCGTTATCAAAAAATAAATGTATAAGACTGTAAAAGAGGAGGAACCCAAACATGCGATTCCTCCTCTTTTGTTTTTCAAAACTTCCATAACATTACGCGCCAAAATCGAACAGGGAAAGCTGATTGGATTCCGGCATATCGCCAAACAATCCCAGATCACTCATCAGTTCTATTGTTGTCTTTGATACTTTTGTCCGTTCCCTAAAATCATCCTTGGAAAGAAAAATTCCGTCTTTTGCCGCTTCTGCAATCGCAACTGCCGCATTATCGCCAAGTCCGTCAATTGTATTGAGCGCCGGCAGCAGTTTTCCATCCACAATCTGAAAATGATGCGGTTCTGACTTATAGATATCCAGCGGAAGAAATTCAAATCCTCTGGCATACATTTCCTGTACCAGACGCATATCTTTGTAGGTATCCTGCTCTTTTTTGGAGAGCTCGTCCTTGCGCTTTTCGTACTCATGCATATATCCTTCCAGTTTTTCTTTTCCCTGACACATCAGCTCATAACTGAAAGCGGTCGCACGGATAGAAAAATATGCTGCATAGTAAGCCAGCGGATAAAACACTTTACAGTAGGCAATGCGCCATGCCATCATAACATACGCGGCTGCATGGGCTTTCGGGAACATGTACTTAATCTTCTCACAGGACCAGATATACCAGTCCGGTACATTGTGATCGATCATATCCTGCTTCCATTCCGGCCATTTGTCACATTTTCCTTTTGCCACAATTCCCTTCCGGACATTCTCCATAATCTTAAACGATTCCTCGGAATCCAGTCCCATACTGATCAGATAGATCATGATATCATCCCTTGTACAGATGGCGGTAGAAATCGTTGCCTTCTTTTCCTGAATCAGTGTCTGTGCATTGCCAAGCCATACATCCGTACCATGGGACAGCCCTGCAATACGCACCAGATCCGAAAATTCTTTTGGCTGTGTGTCTATTAACATGCCCATGGCAAAGTCTGTACCAAACTCCGGGATACCCAATGCTCCCAGCTGACAGTTCACCAGATCGTCCGGCGTGATGCCAAGTGCGGAAGTATCCTGAAACAGCGACATGACAGCCTTATCATCCAATGGAATCTGCGTCGGATCTACGCCCGTCAGATCCTGCAGCATACGGATCATGGTAGGATCATCGTGCCCGAGAATGTCAAGTTTTAAAAGATTATGGTCAATCGAGTGATAATCAAAATGTGTGGTCGTAATATCGACCGTCATATCATTTGCCGGATGCTGAACCGGGGTAAATGTATAAATCTGTTCCCCCATCGGAAGAACAACGATACCACCCGGATGCTGTCCTGTAGTACGGCGCACGCCGACACATCCAAGTACAATCCGGTCAATTTCACAGTTTCTCTTATGTACACCGCGCTCTTCATAATAATTTTTGACATAACCGAATGCCGTCTTATCTGCCAGCGTACCGATCGTTCCTGCCTTAAAGGTCTGTCCCTCCCCGAAGATAACTTCGGTGTATTTATGTGCCTTACTCTGGTACTCTCCGGAAAAGTTCAAGTCGATATCCGGCTCTTTATTTCCCTTAAATCCCAGGAACGTCTCAAACGGAATATCAAACCCTTCTTTGGAAAGCGGTTTTCCGCAGCGCGGACAGAGCTTATCCGGCATATCACATCCGCTTCGGCCGGAAAAAGATTTTACCAGATCCGAATCAAAATCGCTGTACTGGCAATGTTTGCACAGATAATGCGCATGCAGCGGGTTCACCTCCGTAATACCGGACATTGTCGCAACGAAAGAACTTCCGACCGATCCACGCGATCCGACCAGGTAGCCGTCTTCGTTGGATTTCCAAACCAGCTTCTGCGCAATGATATACATCACAGCATACCCATTGCTGATAATGGAATTTAATTCCCGGTCTAAACGTTCCTGCACAATTTCCGGCAGTGGATCTCCATACATTTTATGTGCTTTGTTGTAACAGATGTCACGCAGCATCTGGTCCGAATTTTCAATGACCGGCGGACACTTATCCGGACGAACGGGAGAAATTTTTTCGCACATATCCGCAATCCGGTTTGTGTTTGTAATAACAACCTCTTCTGCTTTTTCACTTCCAAGATAGGCAAATTCTTTCAGCATCTCTTCCGTCGTCCGCAGAAAAAGGGGAGCCTGCTCATCCGCATCTTTAAATCCCTGCCCTGCCATGATAATTCTCCGGTAAATTTCATCCTCCGGATCTAAAAAATGCACATCACAGGTTGCCACCACCGGCTTATGGAACTGTTCACCGAGCCGGACAATCTTTTTATTGATCTCAATCAGATCATCATTAGACGCAACCGGAGAATCTTCATCTCTTACAAGGAATGCATTGTTTCCGAGCGGCTGGATTTCCAGATAATCATAAAAGTTTACCAGTCTAGAAATTTCTTCCTCCGGACGGCCATTTAAAATTGCCCGGTACAACTCTCCCGCTTCGCAGGCAGACCCGATCAGAAGTCCATCCCGGTACCTGATAAATTCACTCTTCGGAATCCTCGGACGCCGGTGATAATATTTGATATGCGCCAGCGAAATCAGCTTATACAGGTTTGTCCGCCCCTGATCGCAGGTGGCAAGAATGATCGCATGATAAGTCGGCATCTTTTGTACATTCTGCACCGATGAGGTTCCCATTGCATTCACTTCGTCCAGGGTAGACATACCGCGCTCCCGGAGCATCTCAATAAACTTCACAAAAATCTCTGCCGTACATCCGGCATCATCCACTGCACGATGGTGATTTTCCAGGGATACGCCCAGCGCTTTTGCAACCGTATCCAGCTTAAAACGGTTCAGATTCGGAAGCAGGACACGCGCCAGGGCAACCGTATCCACAATCGTCGGCTTGCATGGAATATCCAGCCTTTGGCAGTTTTTCTTGATAAAACTCATATCGAAATCGGCATTATGGGCAACCATAACACATCCCTCGCAGAATTTCATAAATTCCGGAAGAATGTCTGCAATGACAGGTGCATCAATCACCATGGAATCATTGATCGACGTCAGCTGCTCAATCCGAAACGGAATCGGCACTTGTGGATTGACAAACGTTGAGAATTTGTCCACGATCTTTCCGTTCTGCACCTTCACCGCCCCGATCTCTATAATGCGGTTGGTCTCCGGACTAAATCCGGTTGTCTCCAAATCGAATACCACATAATCTGCATCCAGATCCTGGTTCTGGCTGTCCGTCACCATCCCCTTTAAATCGTCGACCAGATATGCCTCCACGCCGTAAATGACTTTAAAATCCGAATCGGACGGTACGGTATGATTGGCATCCGGGAACGCCTGCACATCCCCGTGATCGGTAATGGCAATCGCCTTATGCCCCCATTTCATGGCACGCTTGACAATATCCTTGACATCTGAAACGCCATCCATATCACTCATTTTGGTATGGCAGTGCAACTCTATGCGTTTTTCTACGCTGGTATCCATACGGACCGTTGTAAAATCGGCGCATTTCTTGATTCCGACGATAGAACCGATGGTAAGTTCACTGTCGAACTTATCAATGGTTGCAACACCTTTGACACGCACAAACTTTCCCCCGCTGATTTCTTTTAACAGCTCCGGTACATCATCATTTCTCGCAAAAATTTTAAGAACAATCGTATCGGTAAAATCAGTCACGGAAAAAATAATGATGGTCTTTTCATTGCGGATCTCACGGGTATCTACCGACAGAATCTTTCCGCGGATCACAACCTCTCCGATCGGTCCGTCAATCTTCTCAATCTCCATGCTCTCTTCTTCGAAGTCTCTTCCGTATATTACATCCGGATTCATGGATTTTTTGCCGTTATCCGACTCAAATTTCCGGCGGAACTCTCCCCGCTTTTCAAACTTCTGCTTTGGTTTTGCATAATTTGTACCATTTTTTGAAGTGTCTGCACGATTTCCTGCCGTTTTTGCAATTGTCTTTGTTTTTTCTTCTGTTTCGACAGTTTTCTCTTTTTCTTCCGTTTCCTGGGATTTTCCTTCCATAACCAACTTCGTCCGCGCAACAATTCCTGCCACTTCCTGCCGGATCTGTTCTTCGGAATTTTTCCGGTATTTGCTCTCCTGCGGTTTCCGGTATTGTGGAAATATTTTCAGATCCATTCCACAGCGCTCACAGATCACTTTCTCTAAAAATTCGATAATCTCATCCGTACGGGTTTTGGCAATAATAGTCTCATCCATCGTCAGAATCAGACGGTCCTCTTCCGGAAATTCCATGTCCGCCGTCCGCAACAGATTGTATTCGAGCACACTGTAGGCATTCAGTTCATCTAAAATACTGTCCTTATACACCTCTATCAGAGACTTCGGGGTATACTGTTCGGAAAGCTCATAAGACTCTATGATCTTTACCTGTATGGCCCGGTTCTGAAAAATCTGTTCGGTAATCGCTTTTTCAAGTTTCCATATGTTTTTTTTGAAAATAAGTCTTTTTGCACGCAAATAAATGCGAATATGAGTATGTTCATGATTCGCACTTATTTTTGTCACTTCAGTTGTATCTAACAGCCCTTCGAGTTCTTCCTCCAGTTTCAGTGTCGGAAAGGCTTCACGAAATGCTTTTGACATCAGTCTTCACTCCAATGTTCCAATTCATAACGCAGTGCCGGCAGAAGTTCTGCTTCCGGTACTTTTTTGTAAATTTCTCCATGTTTGATAATCAGACCCTCGCCGACACCTCCGGCAATCCCGATATCGGCTTCCTTTGCCTCTCCCGGTCCGTTTACCACACATCCCATTACCGCCACTTTGATATCAAGCGGAAATTCCGAAACCATCGTTTCTACCTGATTGGCAAGCCCGATCAGATCAATGCGGGTTCTTCCGCAGGTCGGACAGGAAACCACTTCCACGCCCCCTTTGCGAAGTCCGAGGGTACGAAGAATCAGTTTTGCGGATTTAATCTCTTCCAACGGGTCCCCGGTCAGAGAAACACGGATGGTATCCCCGATTCCCTGGTTTAAAATCAGTCCCAGACCGATTGCGGATTTGATATTCCCGCTGATCAGTGTTCCCGCCTCTGTGATTCCCACATGCAGCGGATGATCCGTCTGTTTTGCGATCAGCTCATGTGCTTTGACACACATCATGACATCCGAGGATTTGATACTGATCACAAGATTATCATAGCCCATATCTTCGATCAGTTTCACTTTATCCATTGCGCTCTCCACAATTCCCTCTGCGGTCACACCATGGTATTTTTCCACGAGACCCTTCTCTAAAGATCCGCTGTTGACGCCCACACGAATAGGAATCCGGCGCTCTTTTGCCACATCCACAACCGCTTTTACACGCTCACGACTTCCAATGTTTCCGGGATTGATACGAATTTTATCTGCACCGTGCTCCATGGCTGCAATCGCAAGCCGGTAATCAAAATGGATATCCGCAACCAGCGGGATGGTAATCTGTTTTTTGATTTCCGTCAGCGCCGCAGCTGCCTCCTGGGTGGGAACCGCGCAGCGGATAATTTCACAACCGACTTTTGTCAGCTGCTTAATCTGTGCCACCGTTGCCGCAACATCCTCTGTCTTTGTATTTGTCATAGACTGAATCGCAATCGGATGATTTCCTCCAATCCATCTGTTTCCAATCTGTACTTCCTTTGTGATATGTCTCTCCATCATAACGCCTCTAGCCTCTTAGATAAATAGTTTTCGAATGTCATTGAACATAACAATAAACATCAGTCCAAACAACAATACAATACCAACCAGATTTACCATGCCTTCTTTGTCTGGATCAATCCGCTTTCTGCGGATCGCCTCAATAATCAGAAATAACAGCCGGCCTCCGTCCAGTGCCGGAAGCGGCAGCAGATTCATAACGCCCAGATTCGCAGATAAAAGAATCGTCCAGTTGAGCATATTCAAAAGTGCATAGTAATACCCGTCATTTTTTACAGACTGCTGATAGGTGTCTCCGATTGATTTTACGATACCGACCGGTCCGCTCAGTTCGTTTGGAGATACCTGACGTGTCACAAGCATTTTCAGACTCTGGATAGTGGTATAAATCCAGTATCGCACCTCGTAAAAACTGTTTTTTAAGTTTGTGAGCACGTTTCCCTTTACTCGGACATTTCCCATGGTCTGAAATCCGTACAGATATCTTCCGGTCTCTTTATCCAGTTTCGGAACCAGTGTTGTCGTATGTTTCTGCCCATCCCTTGCATAAGTGACTTTAATGGTTTCCCCGGAATGAAATGTTCCGTATGCAGTGATTTCTCTGCTGAAATGAACCGAAAAATGATTCATCCGGATAATCTCATCCCCTTCCTGAAGACCTGCCTCTTCTGCGGCATATCCTTCCATTACCCCGGAAAGAACCGGCTTATCATATCCCACACAGCTCATCAGGATAAACGCGAAAATAAAAGCAAGAATAAAGTTAAAAAAAGGTCCTGCAAATACGACGCTCATACGTCCCCATACCGGCTTTTTACCAAATGCACGATTGTCCGTCGAATCTTCGTCTTCCCCTTCCATCATGCAGGCTCCTCCAAACGGAAATGCCTTAATGCAGTATTTGGTTTCGCCTTTTTGTATCCCACAGATAGTCGGTCCAAGGCCGAAACAAAATTCATTTACCCGGATTCCGTTTGCCTTTGCAAGCAAAAAATGCCCCAGTTCATGAAATAAAATTACAATACTAAATATTACAAATGCGATAAGAAATGATACAATTTTCATTTTTTTTACCACCTGCCCCCTATATATTCATATGTTGCCTGCTCTGTCTCTAAGATCTGCTCTAAATCCGGATGTGCGATATAGCTGACTTCTTCCATTGCAGCTTCAATCATTTCCGTAATTTCCGGATAAGCGATTTTTCTGTCCAGAAACATTGCCACTGCCTTTTCATTTGCGGCATTAAAAACCGTTGGGATATTTCCTCCCCGTCTGGCAGCATCATATGCCAGGGAAAGCCCACGGAAGGTATCCGTATCCGGGCGCTCAAACGTAAGGTCACGAAGAGCAAAAAGATCCAGACGCTTCCCGGATAAATGTTTCCGCTTTGGGTAATACAGTGCATACTGAATCGGCAGACGCATATCCGGCGTTCCAAGCTGCGCAATCACTGCACCATCCTCATATTCCACAGCAGAATGAATGACACTCTGCGGATGCACGACAACTTCAATCTGTTCGAGTTGTACGCCAAACAGCCATTTTGCTTCCATAACCTCAAGCCCTTTGTTCACAAGTGTCGAAGAATCAATGGTCACCTTGTGTCCCATGGACCAATTCGGATGCTTTAATGCATCTTCCACCTGTATATGGAGCAGATCCTGCTTCTTTCTGCCCCGGAACGGTCCTCCGGATGCGGTAAGAAGGATTTTACTGATCGGATTTTCTTCGTTTCCCTGCAAAGACTGGAAAATGGCACTATGTTCACTGTCTACCGGAAGAATGGACACTCCATACTCCGCTGCAAGCGGAATAATCAGATGTCCTGCCGTAACTAACGTTTCTTTGTTTGCCAGGGCAATCGTTTTCTTTGCCTTTATGGCTGCAATGGTCGGCCGGATTCCGAGCATCCCGACAATCGCCGTCACCAGAATTTCCGACTCTTCATAAGTTGCAACCGCAAGTAATCCATCCATTCCGGTTTCCACAGGAATGCCCAGATCCGCCGTGCGGACCCGAAGGGAAGCTGCTGCCTCTTTGCTCCACACAGCAACAAGCTTTGGGCGAAATTTCCGCATTTGTTCTTCCAGCAGACGGATATTGTTTCCACAGGCAAGTGCGGTCACTTCAAAATCATCTGCATGTTCTTCAATCACAGAAAGTGTCTGTGTTCCAATGGACCCTGTCGATCCCAAAATTGCTATCTTTTTCATCGTTCACCTCTTACAGCATATGAAGCGCCAGGAAATAAATGATTGGTGCAGTAATAATCATGCTGTCAAACCGGTCGAGAATTCCTCCATGACCTGGAATCAACTTTCCGTAATCCTTGATATCATAATTTCTTTTGATGGCAGAAGCTGTCAGATCCCCTACCATGGAAATCAGTCCGGCAATTGCCGCAATCACAGCAAGAATTACAATTTCTCCACGTTCCAGATGCATCGGGCTACGGAAAATAAAACAATATAAAGCGGTCAGAAGCGCAGCACCTGCCACACCTCCCACTGCACCCTCTACCGATTTTTTCGGACTGAGTTTCGGCGACATCTTGTGCTTTCCGATCAGCATTCCGACGCAATATGCACAGGTATCGCATCCCCACGAACATAAAAATACAAGAAAGGCAAGATATAACCCTCTCTCCAGCGTACGGATCTGATATACATAAGAAAGCATGACCGCTACATAGAAGAATCCAAAAAATGCTGCCATCACCTGATCTGCATGAAATTTCGGATATGCAAATACAAATACAAACATTAACAGAATCAAAAATGCCATAAATAAAATCATAAGATCCGGCAGAAACTTCCACTGTAAATTACAGTAATAAACGATTGCCGCCAGATATCCAACGCCTGCCAGAACGGTCTTTTCCATCTTGAACACGCGATATAATTCAAACATTCCGATACAGGAAATGGCAAGTGTTGCAAATAATAAAATTTCATGGCCTGAAATAATCAAAAACAGAGCCAGAATTACCAGCACGATTCCGCTTAACAGTCTCGTTTTAAACATCCTATTCTTCCTCCTTAAGTCCGCCAAAGCGTCTGTCTCGTTTATTATACGCTTCCACAGCTAATTCCAATTCTTTTTTATGAAAATCCGGCCACGGAACATCCGTAAAATAAAATTCGCTATACGCAAGCTGCCACAGCAGATAATTGGAAAGCCGCTGCTCTCCACTTGTACGAATCAGTAAATCCGGGTCTGGAAGTTCCCTTGTATCCAGATATCCGGAAAAGATTTTCTCATTGATTTCCTCCTCCGCGATTCTGCCATTCTTTATATCAGTAAACATATGCTTCATGGCCCGAAGCATCTCATCCCGGCTTCCATAATTGATGGCAATGGTCAGATTCAGTCCCGTATTTGCCGCGGAAACTTCTTCCAGTTCCTGAATCTTTTTCTGAAAACTTTCGGATAATCTGGAAAGTTCCCCAATCACACGTACCCGCATATTATTTTTATTTGCCGTGCGGATACAGTTTTTCAAATAACTCTCCAGCAGTTTCATCAGTGCAGCCACTTCGCTGTCCGGACGATTCCAGTTTTCCGTGGAAAATGCATACAGTGTCAGGTACTCAATTCCAAGCTCATCTGCAGCCTGACAAACCGTTTCTACATTCTTTGCGCCAACGGTATGTCCATAATTGCGTGGCATACCCTTGCTTTTTGCCCATCTTCCATTCCCATCGAGTATAATCGCCACATGTTTTGGAATTTTCATCAATCTTGTTCCCCTCTTTCCTGCAAGTGAAAAAGGGACATAGCCACAGGCTTATGTCCCTTAAACATCTTATACTGTAAGAATTTCATCCGACTTGGCATCCACAGCCTTGTCAATCTGTGCAACATACTGATCGGTCAGTTTCTGGATTCCGTCTTCGAGATCCTTGATCTCGTCCTCGGAAATATCCTCCGCCTTGCCTACTTTTTTGAAATGATCCATCGCATCTCTGCGGATATTTCTCACAGCGACCTTGGCACCCTCACCTTTTTTCTTAATATCTTTTGCCAGCTCTTTTCTTCGCTCTTCGGTCAGTTCCGGAAATACCAGACGAATCAGTTTTCCGTCATTCGTCGGGTTAATTCCCAGATCCGAACTGAGAATGGCTTTTTCAATTTCTTTTACCATAGATGCTTCCCATGGCTGAATCTGAATCATTCTCGGCTCCGGAACACTGACATTTGCAACGCTCTGAATCGGAGACGGTGTTCCGTAATAATCAACACGAAGTTTGTCCAACACATGCGGATTCGCACGTCCTGCACGGATTCCCGCGAACTCCTCATTTAAATTGGCAAGGGATTTCTCCATTTTATCCTGAAAAATCTGTAATCTCTCGTCCATATACTATATCCTCCTAGTCCACAGTAACGACGGTTCCGTTGAACTGGCCGTTTACCGCGTTTACAATGCTGTTCGTTTCACCAAGTCCGAATACATACATTGGAATGTGGTTTTCCATGCACATTACGGATGCTGTCAGATCAACGACCGCAAGTTTTTTATCAATGACTTCCTGAATGGAAACCTGATCATATTTCTTAGCGGATGGATTTACTTTCGGATCGCTGTCATATACACCATCGATTGCCTTGGCAAGATAAATCCCATCTGCTTCAATCTCTACCGCACGAAGTACCGTTGCCGTATCTGTTGAGAAATATGGATGTCCGGTACCACCTGCAAAAAATACAACCATGTTATGTGCAAAATATTTATTTGCACGATCCTTGGAATATAACTTTGTGATAGATCCGCACTCAAACGGGGTAAGCACGGAAGTCATCATTCCAACGGAACGGAAAATTTCTGACACATAAATACAGTTCATAACCGTAGCAAGCATACCGATCTGATCGGCTTTTGTACGGTCGATCGTCTCACTGGTACGTCCTCTCCAGAAGTTGCCTCCTCCGATGACAATACCAACCTGTACACCTGTATCTACCAATTGCTTTACCTGCTTTGCAACAACCGTAACTGTCGGCTCATCAAATCCATGATGCTTGTCCCCGGCCAGTGCCTCTCCACTGAGTTTTAATAAAATACGTTTCATCGTATCTGTCTCCTATGATTAATTTTACTTTCCGTCAAAAAGTCCCTGTACATCAATATCAGCATAACACTGAGAGCAGAAACCTTCGATTACTGCACCGTTATTAATCTGTACGGAACGGGATTTGATATTTCCCATGACTACCGCAGATGTATCAACAACAACAGGTCCCTGTACATCGATATCACCCTTGATTGCACCTGCAATAACTGCAGAAGCTGCTGCAATATTGCCAATGATCACAGAACCGGCTCCAATCTTAACTGTACCGGAACTTACAACTTCTCCCTCAACTTTTGCCACATCAGCAAAAAACTCTGAAGCTGCACTGTTTCCGTTAATGGTTCCGGTTACAACCAGCTTACCATTACAGGTTACATTTCCGTTGATGGTTCCCTGAATATCAAATGATCCATCAGACGCGATATCACCGGTCAGAACAGTTCCTGCGGTTATAACAGATGTCTCATCTGAAACTGCATCCGGATTCACTTTGTTATTCATCACTGGTGCTGTTGGCTTTGGGGTTTCCATTGTTGTGTCGCTCATAATTTTTTTCTCCTCATTAAATGTATTGATTACCGGGTCCACAGCTGGTGTGATCACCGGTTTTTTATCCTCTTTGTGAATTGGTGGAAGCTCCGACTCTAACTTTTGTGTATCAGACCCGCCGTCCTTCTGTACCTGCTCCAGTAAACCATCCAGTTTGGATAATTCGGATTTTACATCCACATCTTCTCCCAGAGTGTTAACTACCAGATCTTCTGCTTTGTTTTCTTTTTCCGGAGCGTCTGCTCCCGGCATCATTTCATTGACCGCCTGAGAAAAATCATCCTTAAAATCTTTAAATAATCCCATCGTGCTTCCTCCACTCATACTACTTATTCAACACTATCTGCCTTGATATATTGAATGACTTTTGTATTTTCATCAATCGGCAGAATCTCAGCTTTCATCTGTTGCAGTTTCTGAATCAAAGATTCCAGAGCCTCTACCGTTGTTGACTTGTCATCTCCGTCGTGTAATAACACAACCGAGGTTTTGTATCTTTTTACTCCTTCTGTCACATTTGTCACAACATCATCCACCGTATAATCCGATGAAGTATCTCCTGCGGAAACGTTCCAGTCAAAGTATGTAATTCCCTTTTCATTTAAGACACGAACGAATTCAGCCATATTTACATTGCTGATCTCATTGCTGCTTCCTCCCGGAAAACGATAATAGAGACTATTGACTCCCGTAACGTCTTTCAGATATGAGGAAATCTTATCAAAATCCTGTTCAAATGCCTCTGTGGAAGCATATATTGTACTGTATTTGTTGGAAAAGGAATGCATTCCAAGTGTATGTCCGTCTTTTACAATCCTCTTATAGACCTCCTGCATATCCTTGGAATCATCCCCTACTACGAAAAAAGTTGCTTTTACTCCGTATTTATCCAATACGTCGAGAATCTTGTCCGTATTTTCATCCGGTCCACCGTCAAAAGTAAGATATACTTTATGTGCATCTCCCTCTTTTGCCATATTGTCCCCGGAATCAATCCCCGTCACAACTTTATCGTAAGCAGATTTCTGTGTCTCCTGCCCACTGCTTTCTGTATCCGCAGCCTGCACATTTTCAGAATCCGGAATATTTTGCGAAACGGTTGTCTGTCCCGCTTTCTCCAGTCTCTTTACATGGCTGCTCAAACGTGCTACCTGCACCGTCAGAAGGATAATTGCCAACAGTGAGACAAGCATCCATACCGTAATCGTCACAATGATTCCCGTCTTCATACGGTTGATGCGATTTCTCCTCTGGCGCTGCTGCTCCAAAGCTTCTGAATCTTTTGTACTCATCCTGTTCCTCCACCGGGAAATATCCTTTTCTATTTTAACATATTTTGAAAACTTGTAAAGATTTAATTCCCTGTTGTTGTAAAATTGTTATAAAAAAGGAGCCACGGTTTCTTTATTTTTCCAAAACCACGACTCCTTTTGTGTTTTCACACAGCTTGACTCTGTGAACGGATTATGCGTTCATCTGTGCAGCAACTTCTGCTGCGAAATCTTCCTGTTTCTTTTCCATACCCTCGCCAACTTCGAAACGAATCATCTTGGTGATTTTAAGATCCTTGGAAACAGACTCAAGATACTTAGCTACGGACTGCTTGCCATCTTCCGCCTTAACGTATGTCTGATCAAGAAGGCAGATCTCCTTTAACTGCTTGGATACACGACCTTCTACAAGACCGCCGAACATCTTCTCAGCAGTGATAGATGCCTTATCTGCCATAGCCAGCTCACCCAGCTGAACCTTTGCAGCATCGGAAAGGAAATTCCAGACATAATTCATATTGCTCTTATGCTCTTCGAAGTTATTGATATCCTCATCACTCCATACCTTCTCGCCGATTGCCTTGTCCAGTAACTTGTTTAAGATAGGCTTTGGAAGAGTTGTTGCATCATTTAATGCACTGTCAATTGTGATCTCTTTGATCTTTGCAAGTTCCTCAGCGGAAATATCGTTTCTGCTGATATACTGTGGGTTCATTGCAGCAACCTGCATAGCAATGTTTGTAAGAGCCTCTTTTGCAGCATCATCAGATGCACCGTCTGCAGCGATAACAACACCGATTCTTCCGCCACCGTGAATATAAGAAGCAACAGCATCACCGGTTACCTTTGCGAATCTGCGCACAGATAACTTCTCTCCGATTGTTGCTGTCTTCTCAACAAGCAGATCACTGAGTCCGTTTGTAGCAAGAAGTGCCTCGATATCTTCGCCGTTTGCTCCACCGTTTAAATCAGAAGCAAGTGCTGTATCTGCAACTGTCTGAACAAACTCCTGGAATGTTTCATTTTTAGCAACGAAATCTGTCTCTGAGTTAACCTCAGCTACAACAGCAACATTTCCGTTTACTGCAACTCTTGCGATACCTTCCGCAGCGATTCTGCTCTGCTTCTTTTCCATCTTGGCTGCACCGCTTTTTTTCAAAACGTCAACAGCGGCATCCATATCTCCGTTTGTCTCTGTCAGAGCTTTCTTACAATCCATCATGCCTGCGCCTGTCATCTCACGCAGTTCCTTAACCATAGCAGCAGTAATTGCCATCTTTTTTTCCTCCAATTCTCGAATGATTATGCAAAAATTATTCTTCTACTGTCTCCTCAGCAGCTTCTGCAGCAACTTCCTCAGTTCCCTGCTTTGCCTCGATAACAGCATCTGCCATCTTGGAAACGATAAGCTTAACGGCTCTGATTGCATCATCATTACCTGGGATTACATAATCTAACTCGTCCGGATCACAGTTTGTATCAGCAATACCGATCAGTGTGATTCCTAAAGACTGTGCTTCCTGTACGCAGATTCTCTCCTTCTTAGGATCTACGATAAAGATAGCGTCAGGAATTCTCTTCATATCCTTGATTCCGCCAAGGTTCTTCTCTAACTTATCCCACTCTTTTTTCAGTGCAATAACTTCCTTCTTTGGCAGAACATCAAATGTTCCATCTTCAGACATGGTCTCGATTTCTTTCAGACGTGCAATACGGCTCTGGATGGTTCTGAAGTTTGTAAGCATTCCACCTAACCATCTCTCATTTACATAGTACATTCCGCAACGCTCTGCCTCAGTCTTAATAGCATCCTGTGCCTGCTTCTTTGTACCAACGAAAAGAATGGTACCACCCTGAGCAGCGATATCGGAAATTGCATCATATGCCTCATCTACCTTGCCAACAGACTTCTGTAAGTCAATGATGTAGATACCGTTACGTTCTGTGTAGATGTATGGAGCCATTTTAGGGTTCCATCTTCTTGTCTGATGTCCGAAATGAACACCTGCCTCAAGTAACTGTTTCATAGAAATTACGCTCATTTTAATTACCTCCGTTTGGTTGATTTCTTCCATGTACTTCCTATTAGTCTGCCACCGGAAAAGCGTAGATCCGGCACCGGCAGCTTCCATACATGTGTTTAATAAAATTTAAAGCCTTTGGCATTATATCATACCAAAGGCTTTCATGCAAGCTTTATTATACTATTTTTTTGTCAGTACTTTCGCAATCTCGCTATAGTTCATTCCCTTTTCCAGCGTAAATGTCCCCACACGGATATATCTTGCATAATTGTGATCCTGCATATATTTGCGGAAATCTTCCGCATCCTTGACAAGTCCTTTCTCCTGCAGATCCTGTGCAATCTCCCTGCACACTTCTCCGCCTTTTATTGTAATGGAGACTTTTTCCTTTTTTGTTTCTTCCTTCTCGGTCTCCTGCGCTTTTTTCTTCTCTTCTTCTTTCTTTTGAGAGTCCTGTGTTTTTTTCTTTTCTTCCGCCTTTTTCTCCGACTCTTTTGATGTGTCATTCTGTTCCGAAGAAGTATCACGCTCCGTCTGTTTTTGTGTATCGTTCTGCGGAACCTTCTGTGTCACTGCCTGTGTCGTTCTTTGTGTATCCGGAAGATTCGTTTCCTTTACCGGAAGTTCTGTTGTCTGCGTTTCTGCTTCCTGCGTCTGTGTGTCATCCGGCATGATCATTCCAAGTTCCGAAGCTCTCTGCATAGCTTTTTCATCCGACATTGCTCCGCCGTGTGCATGTAACGATACAATAAATACCAGCGAGGCAACCAGAATTCCAAGTCCGCAGCCACGTAAATAATATTTAAATCTCACTGACATCTTCCCCTTTGTATAATCCGATCACCAGCTTCACTTCTCCAAGCCCCCGTCCCAGCTTACGGGCAATTTCCACATCAGACACTCCGTTTTGATGAAGTGCAAGTACCTGATCGTTGAAGCTTCCGTTATCGGTTTCCTCTGCCACAGATGCTTTTGGTGAAATCTGCTGCGGCTGTTCCTCCACAGGCTCTGACACTTCCGTTCTTGCCAGTTCAGGCTCTTTTACCGTTTCCGTCAGATGTGTCATCATTTCATCCTGTGTATGTTTTACCTGCTCCGAAAACTGTTGTAGCTGCGATGCAAGCCCGGTCAGTTCCGTATGCTTGTCATTGAGCATATTATATAAAAAGAGAATTTCATTATGCGTTTTATTCATTGATTCAATCACCGTATTGGAATATTCGTTGATTGCCATAATTTTCTCATTCGTTTCTTTTTCCATCAGACGCTTGGCATTCTCCTGGGACTGTTCTACCACTGCATCGATTGCATCTTCTACCTTGTCATTTGCATTTTTCAGTTCCCGCTCGACAATAATCTTTAATTCCTTCTCACTTAATCTGGTTATCTCCTGTACATCTTTCGGGGTAAGTTTTTCCTGAACAAAAAAGCTTACGAGAACAAAAATGATTCCAACCAGAATCAGTGTAATTTCCACACCCGTCATATATTTTCCCTCAGATTTTCATATCAAAACTGCCGCCAACCGGATTGCCACCCGTCCGCTTCGTTTCTTTGTTTGTTTTTTTTCTCACAGATCCCTGTTTTTTATATTTGTTTTTTCCTTCTTCCCTGGCATCCGTGTGATTATCCAGCTGCTCATTTTCTTCCGGATGGATGACCTGATGATGCAGAACATCCTCCCTGTGATCCACCTGCACCTGAATATTCTGCTGATCCACCATCGGTTTTGTATCCTGCTGGTTTTTAAATGTCTCGATGTCTGCGGTACGCTGTATCGTAGCATAATTGATTGGTGCAATTGCCATAGATCCGCTCCTACTCCGTCAGAATATTCATATAAACACCCATTTTTTTACGCATCTTGTTTAATGCTTTGGTATGTAACTGGGAAATACGTGATTCTGACACTTCCAATATTTTACTGATTTCTTTTAGGGTCATATCTTCATAATAATAAAGTTCAATAACGCGCCGCTCTTTCTCCGTCAGAAGTTCCAGGGATTCCGCCAGTTTTTCTTTTAATTCTGCTTCCTCCACCACTTCTTCCGGCTGTGAAAACCGGACCGGATGCGCCGAATCAATCATTGGCTCCGAACCGTTTTCTTCAAATTCATTCAAAGACACAACATTGGTCACCTTAAGCTGTGTCTGCCAGCTGCACAGTTCCTCATCCGTCAGCCCCAGCTGCTTTGCAAGTTCTTCATCCGAAGCTGTTTTACCGGTCCTCATCTCGATCTGTTTCATCGCTTCATCAATTTTGCGCTGTCGCTGCCGGACACTTCTTGGAATCCAGTCCATTTTACGAATCTGGTCTAAAATAGCACCACGAATCCGCAAACTCGCATATGTTTCAAATTTTACATTTTTTTCCAGATCAAATTTATCAATTGCGTCAATCAGTCCGAAAATCCCATAACTGACCAGATCATCATATTCCACATTGTGTCCAAGATACATGCTGAGTCTTCCCGCTACGAGTTTTACAAGCTGCGCATATTCAATTATCAGCTGTTCTCTGGTCTCCTGCGTTTTCTTCTGACGATACGCATCCCAGAGTTTTTCTTTATCCGCAGTTTTCATCTACATCATTCCGCCCCGGTTAATTACTTTGTTTGTTGTTCCTCCTGAACCTCCGGCTGCTCCTGCGACTGCTCCTGTGCATCTTTGGCCTGTTCAGTATTTTCCTGTTCCCCAGAGCCTTCCGCTTCCTGCTCCTCTTTAGACTCTCCCATTTCTTCCCCGTTCTGGTCATCTTCCATATCCTTGAAGTTTCGGTCAATGATCATTTTTACCACACAACCGATCACATAAAACAGGACAAGTACCAGTAACAGCTGTCTTGTAAAATTCCAAAGTGACATGTGCGTAAGAATTGCAATCACACAGTCAATAAACCCTGCCGCCAACATAATAATAGCCGGTACACCATTGGTTTTCATCTTCTGTCCCTCTATATTACTTTAATTTCTTTTCCCACCGATTTAATTCTGAAATCTCCGGTCTCACAATCCAGTTCTACCGTACGTCCGTAATTTAAACCGGTATCCTCCGCGATCAGCGGGATCCTTAATTCTTTCAAAATAATTTTTGCTTCTTCCGCATTGCGTGCGCCTACATTTCCCACAGACGAAAGTCCGCTCGTTTCAAACATGCATGCACCCCCCGCGATCTTTGCCACAAGTCTTCTCTGATTTGCTCCCAAAGCCAGAATCTGTCTTAAAAGTTCACGGATTCCGGTATCCCCGAATTTTGCAATATTGGTATTATTTTTTAATTTTGTGCTGTCTGGCAGCATATAATGTACCAATCCACCGATTTTCGTCACCGGATCATAAAGTGTTAATCCGATACAAGAACCCAACCCCAGTGTCGTGAGTGTATTCGGAGCTTTTGCAGTTTTCAGGTCTGCCATTCCAACCTTGATCACTTCTCCCATATTCTACGATCTCCTCTATAACTGAATTCCAAGAGAGGATAAAATCTTTGCATAGGACTCTTCCTCAGGCATCAGGATAAAATATCCATTAATCATACGTTCATCGCCAAATTCTGTTTCAATCAGCAGCGCATTATTTCCGTACTGTCCAAACTGAATTGCCGGAACACTAAGAATCGCTCCCGCCATATCCACCGCAATATATGGAACGGATGGTAAAATCGTAAGATTTGTCATACTTGAAAGTGCAGACAGATACGAAGCCGTAATAATATTTCCGATTTCCTTCATGGCAGATAAATCCATCTCATCAAAAGGTGCATCGTTTTCCGGGTCTCTTCCCATCAGTTTGTTCACAAGATAATGGGCGGAATCCATGCGCATTAAAAACATCATGCTTCCTGTAATATCATGTGTTACTTCCAGAAAAATTCCGACAATAATCTCGTCTTCCGGACAAATTGCGGAACTCAGCTTAGAAGCTTCCATCAATTCTACTTTCGGAACATTCATATCAATCTGTTCATTGATCATGCTTGCCAGAGAAGTTGTTGCATTTCCCGCTCCGATATTTCCAATTTCGCGCAGTACGTCAATATACATTTCATTTACATTATCCAATGTAAAATCGTTCATCTTTTTCCTCCAATAACCATGTATAGTGAGGCATAGCCTCACTATACTCAGTTGTCTTATGTGTTATCTTTTTCGTCTACAATCGCATTGATTTCAAACAGGGAAATCAGCTGATCTCCGCTTGTTCCAATACCATTGATAAACGTATCTTTTACATGGTTTGAATTGATATTGTTATTTTCGATCTGATCCTCAGACAGATTTACAACCTCACAAACCTCATCTACAATCACACCTAAAGCCCCTTTATCTTCGATCTTTAAAATAATGATCCGGGATGCCGAAGTAAAGGTATCATCCTCAAGTCCCATTTTCAGACGGATACTCATAACCGGCACAATTTCGCCTCGAAGATTGATGATTCCCTTGAAATACTCCTGTGCCTTTGGCACACGGGTAATTTTCTGCATACGCACAATATTATCGACATAGCTGATATCAATTCCGTACTTTTCAGAACCGATCTGAACTACGATATACTGCTTTACTTCTTTTTCTTTATTTTTATTCTCATTTGTTTCAATCTGATTGTTTGCAATAGCCATCGTCATTCACCCCCATTACATCAGTGTGTTTGCATCCAGAATCAACGCAACTTCACCATCACCGAGGATTGTTGCACCGCTGATCAGCTTATTTCCATTGATATACTTGCCTAAAGACTTAATAACGATCTCCTGCTGTCCCATCAGATCGTCAACAACAAGTCCTACCTGACTGTCGCCTTTCTTTACAATAACAACGGTAAGGCTTTCCGGTTCTTCTTCTCTTGGTTCAATATCCAGAAGTTTGTCCAGACGAACAAGCGGAATAACGCTTCCACGCAGATGAATAACCTCTTTTGCTTCCACATACTTGATGCTGCTGACCGGTACACTCTCAATATTTGCAATGGACCCAAGGGCAATGGCATATTTTTCATCGCGGACTTCAACCATCAATGCCTGAATAATGGCAAGTGTCAGAGGAAGACGAACGGTAAATGTTGTTCCTTCCCCAAGTTTTGTCTTAACTTCCACATCACCGCCAAGCTGCTCAATGTTAGATTTTACAACATCCAGGCCAACGCCTCTTCCGGAAATATCCGTAATCTTCTTTGCCATGGAAAAACTTGGCATAAACAAAAGATTTATGATCTCTTTCTGTGTCATGACTTCGGCCTGTTCCGGTGTAATAATATTTCGCTCGATTGCCTTTGCTTTTACCGCTTCGGTATCAATTCCGTTACCGTCATCACCCACCTGGATAATAACGTTATTTCCTTCCTGATATGCATTCAGGAAAATATTTCCGACTTCCGGCTTTCCTCTCTGGATACGAAGCTCGGTGTCTTCCAGACCATGATCCGCAGAATTACGAAGCAAATGCTGTAACGGATCACCGATCTGATCCACTACGGTACGATCCAGCTCGGTATCTTCACCGGTCATAACCAGTTCCATCTTCTTATTCAATGTACGGGACAGATCACGAATCATACGTGGAAATTTATTTACAACGCTCTCAATTGGCACCATCCGGACTTTCATAACAGATTCATGAAGGCTTGTGGTGATTCGCTCCAGATATTCAATCTGTTCATGGAATCCCTGATTGGTAAAGCCTCCCTCTTCCGTTGAGCTGATGGATACCAGACTGTTCTTTGCAATGATAAGCTCGGATACCTGGTTCATAAGAGCATCCAGCTTTTCAATATCCACACGGACCGTACGGCTTGTCGCCGGTTTTCCTACACCGTTTTTCTTTGCCGGAGCCTTTTTCTTTTCCGGCGCTTTCTTTGGTTCAGCCTGTACTTCCGGTTTCGTCTCTGCCGGTTTTTCTTCTTTCTTTTCTTCCGTCTCAGTTTCTGTTACGCGTGGTGAAAAATCAGTCAGTTCTTCTCCAACGGCATCTTCAATCTCGGAAACATTCTTTGCAGCGTTCTGGATCTTGTCAAAGCTTTCCGGTGATGCGACATAAAAGCTGAATTCCTGTTCAAACTTTTCATCTTCAATATCCTGAGAGCTCGGACGATATACAAGAATCTCTCCAAAAGCCTCCACTTCGCGGAATACCAAAAATGCTCTGGCCGCTTTTAAAAGGCACTCTTTCTGGATCATAACCGTCATGCCGTAAATATGCATTCCACTGTCTTTTGCAGTCATAACGGCATCCCGCTCCTGATCCGTCAGATCAATCTGAAGATACAGTTTGTGGTCTCCATTGTCTGTCGGCGCCGCTGCTTCTTTTTCTGTTTCTGCAGGTGCTGCCTCTGCGGCAGCAGCCTCTCCGTTTGCTTTTGCGAGGAAATTGTTCAGTTCCTTGATAATGACTTCATTGTCTTCTTCCCCTTCATCAGAGGTTGCCTTAATATTTTCAAGATATCCGTCAATTGCATCCAGACACTTGAACAGCAGATCAATCATCTGACTGTCTACCTGGATTTTCTCGCTGCGGACTTCCTGGAACACATTTTCCATATCATGTGTCAGGTGCTGCATTCTCTTAAATCCCATTGTACCGGCCATTCCTTTTAAAGAATGGGCTGCACGGAAGATTTCATTGATAACGTCCTTGTTATCCGGTTCTTTTTCCAGTTCCATGATGCAGTCACTTAACGTCTGTAAATGTTCTGCACTTTCATCGATAAAGATTTCAAGGTATTGGCTTACATCCATGTTATTTTACCCCCACGTTTTTTGTGATTGTCTGTGCAACTTCATCCAGTGGTACAACTTCATCTACCACACCTGCTTCATAGATTGCCTTCGGCATTCCGTATACCACACAGGTTTCTTCGTTTTGTGCAATTACGCGAATCGGTTTTGATCTTCCCAGCGAAAGAATTCCGTTGGTTCCATCCGCTCCCATTCCTGTCAGGACAACACATACGATTTCATCATAGCTACTTGCTGTCAGTGAATCATACATAAGATTTGCACACGGCTTCAGTCCTCCGATTGCCGGTGTTGCATCATCGAGTACAATGCTGTTGTTTCCGTCTGCGGTTTTTGCAACTTTCAAATGTTTTCCGCCCGGAGCAATATAAACACATCCCTTTTGCAGCCGCTCTCCATGCTCTGCTTCCTTCACCCTGATTTTGCTCAGATCATCAAGTCTGTCAGCCATGGATTTGGTAAACCCCGGCGGCATATGCTGTACAAGTACAACCGGGGCATCCAGTTCTTTCGGAAGAAACGGAATCACACTCTGTAACGCTTTCGGTCCGCCTGTGGAACAAGCCAGTGCAACCAGTTTGTTCTTTCCGCCTGTCGCTTTCCGCATTATCGGTGCCTTTGCTGCCGGTTTTGCTGCCACACGGATACCTCCTGCTGTTTTTTGTGTTGCAAGAACAGCATTCAATATGCCAAGAAGCTGTCTTTTGAATGCCTCTCCTTTTGCCTCTATGATGTTTGTCGGTTTCGCCACAAAATCAATTGCTCCGCGCTCCATGGCTAAAATGGTAACATCTGCTTCCCTGCTGTCGGTAAGTGTACTTACCATAACCACATTTGCACGTATGCCTTCTTTTTGTAACTTTTCGAGTAACTGCAGTCCATCCATGCGTGGCATATTCACATCCAGAACCACACCATCATAACTGGTATGCTTCAGTTTTTCATATGCCTCAAGACCATCTCTGCAATAGTCTGTTGCTTGAAATTTACTGTCTGAATTGATTATATCACACATGACCCTTCTCATGAGTGCAGAATCATCAACTACCAAAATGTTTTTTTTCATATGAGTCACCCAACTTCTTTCCTGCGAATTCTTCTCTCTTCCTCAAAAACGAAGCGTACAATTTTTTCCCGGTCCCGGAGATCCCGGAACAGAAATTTTACCCGGTGAATGTACATTTCCTCTATCGCTGGATGTTTTTCTGTTGCAATCACCTGTCCCGGAAGATAAAAAGTTTCATCCGAATATTCATTTGTCAGTCTGATCACCAGAAGAATATTTTGGTTCTGTTTTATCCATTGTCCGGAGACAAAGCGGATTCCACCGCCACTGATATTCTGAATCGTTCCCTCACGTACCTGATCAATATATTCCGGCTTTTGAATTTCCGCAAACAATTCTTCCGTTGTCTGCATCTGTGCCGTCTGTTCCGATATTTCGTAATATTTTAACGGTGTCGTATAAGGAATCCGGAAAAATTCCCGGCGCTGAAATTTCTGTAATCCGGAAGTAATCACAATTCTAAGCAGATACAGATTTTCTTTGCGATAACGTTTCTTCACAACTGCTGTGCAGTTATACATACCGCCTTTTGTATAAAAAACAATGCTGCACTCCCTCTCCAGTTGAAATAACACCATTCTTCCACCACTTGTCGGCATAGAAATTTCCAATTCCTGATCCGAAAAAATGTCGCTGACCGCACTTTGATAGATTTTCGCGATCTCTCCTCCATTATCTTCCTGGTTCGCTTCATGCAGCATTTTAATATCAATTTTGTCTCCCGGAGTAATCACATCTGAAAGTTTCATAATTATTCATCTCCCTATTTTCGGTTTGATAAAAAACTGGAAAACATCTGTGCTATTCCCCACCGTACCGGTGCCTTCTGCTGGGTGCCGTTTAACAGATGATCTGTAAGGCAGGAAATTGCCTTTGCGGATTTTGCATTCGGATCACTCATGGTAACTGTCTTTTGCTGTCTTACTGCCCGTTCCAAAGCAGCATCCTGTGGAATCATCCCCAGATAATTCAGACTTCCATGTAAAAACTTAGACACTACGGAATTCACTTTCTCATAAATTGCCTGTCCCTCGTCCCGGGAATTTACCCGGTTGGTTACTATGTGGATGGTTGTCTCTTCCTCCACAAAATCGGGATTGCAGTACAATGCTTTTAAAAGCGAATACGCATCCGTCAGGGAACTTGGTTCCGGTGTGGATACCAGTAATACCTCAGGACTTGCCATAACAAATTCCAGAACCTGATCCGAGATTCCTGCACCCGTATCAATCAGGATAAAATCTGCCAGTTCATTCAATGTGTCAATCGAATTTACGATATATAAAATCTGTTCTTTTGTAAGATTGTTCAATCCTATAATCCCGGATCCGCCGGATATAAAGCCGATATCCATCGGTCCCGGTGTGATTATTTCACGAATTGACTTTCCACGGTATATAAAATCAGACAAATTGTACTGTGGAATTGCGCCAAACATTACCTCAACGTTTGCAAGACCAAAATCAGCATCAAAAATAATTACCCGCTTGCCTGCTTTTCTGAGACATACAGCAAGATTTACCGCAAGATTCGACTTTCCGACTCCGCCTTTTCCGCTGGTAATTGTCACTACGCGTGCATTATTCTGATTATTCTGATTGTGCAGTTTTATTACATTTCGCAATTGTTCTGCCTGATCCATCACGAATTGCCCCCTAATAATTGTTTCACGATCTTTTGTGTATCGAATAATTCAATATCATCTGGTACATTCTGTCCATTTGTCGTATAAGACAGTTCCGCATCTGAATACAGCTTAATATTGAGCAAATTTCCATACGTTGATGTCTCATCCAGTTTTGTAAAAATCAGTTTAAACTCTGATATTGTGCGATAGGTATCTACAATATCAAGCAAATCTCTGTATTTCGTTGTAGCGCTGAGAACCAAATATACTTCACTTGTATATTCAGGGCTGACTCCCTGAATCAGGTTTCTGATATCTTCTTTCTGTTCCTCATTTTTATGGGAAAATCCAGCAGTATCAACAAAAACAAGATCGTATTCCGCATATTTTTCAATTGCTTCATTCAGTTCCTCTTTAGAATACACGATAGACATAGGTGCGTCAAGAATATTTGCATACACCTGAAGCTGTTCTGTTGCTGCAATCCGATAGGTATCTGCAGTAATAAACGCTACTTTTTTTTCATAATCCACTTTATATTTGGAAGCAATTTTGGCGATTGTTGTTGTTTTTCCGACGCCGGTAGGCCCGATAAAAAATACAACATGCGGTTTTGCTCCGCTTAAATCCAGTGATTTCGGCTGACCGAAACGCAGAATCAGTTTCTGGTAAACATTGGAAAGAATCGTATCCACACTGTGTCCCGGGCGGATAAATTTTTCAATTTCGCCAAGGATCTGATTGACATACTGTTCACTCACCTCGTTTTTCAACAGCGTGCTGTAGAGAATCCGGACAAAATTGAGTTCCTCCGAAGACGGACCCTTTGGTGTCTCCGGCTCCTTCGGATTTTTCCCGCCAAGAGATTTTTCCAGACGGTCAGATAAAACCTCAAGTCTTTCTTCTAATTTTTTCTCTTCATTTTCCTGTACCAGATTCTGTGATTGTGGCATACGTGCTGGCTCCTGTCTGGTCGCTTGTGCGTTACCTTCCTGTTCCTGCAGTTTCGGAATGGTAATCGGTTCATCCGCCGCAAGATTGATCATGTCGTGCAGTTTTCCTTCTTTTGCCATACTCTGTGTCATCTGTGCTGCCTGCATGGCATTGGAAAAATGTTCTTTTTCCTCCATTGCCGCAGTCACTTCAAATGTTGAATTCTTAAACGCACGAAACAGCCCCTTCGGTTTTACCTCACGGATGTTCATAATGACCGCGCGTTCTCCAAATTCTTCTTTTGCCTTTGCAATGGCTTCTTCCTGTGTTTTTCCCTGAAATTTATTAATTGTCATTTATGCTGTCACCATCCCTACCGATTGCAGCTCCACATCAGATTCTACTTCATTGTAAGAGACAACAATCAGATCTTTGAAATAATCTTCTGTGAGTTTTTTAAAATACATACGCACAATTGGCGATGTAATAATGATCGGATTCTTTCCAAGGCTTTCGAGTTTCTCGGTTTCTGTCCGCACGGAATCCATAATTGCTTTTGTTTTCTCCGGGTCCATCGTCAGATATGCACCCTGCTCTGTCTGCTTGACCGAAGACATGATCTCCTGTTCCACTTTCGGATCGAGCGTAATGACACTGGTCGTTTCGTTCGACGGGAAATATTTGCTCGAAATTGCACGCTTCAGACTCTGCCTTACATATTCCGTCAGCACATCCGTATCTCTGGATGTCTGTGCATGATCTGCCAGCGATTCAAAAATAGACAAAAGATCCCTGATCGAAATGCCTTCCCGCAAAAGATTCTGCAGTACTTTCTGAATCTCTCCAAGGCCAAGAAGTTTCGGCGTGAGCTCGTCCACAAGAACCGGATTGGATTCTTTTAAGTTGTTGACCAGGTTCTGTACATCCTGTCTGGTCAGAAGCTCTGCGATGTGGCTTCGGATTACTTCTGTCAAATGCGTCGCAATGATAGACGGTGCATCAACTACGGTGTATCCAAGACTCTCTGCACGTTCTCTCTGCGCTTCCGTAATCCAGATGGCCGGAAGATGGAAAGACGGTTCAAATGTAGGAATACCTGTAATTTCTTCCTCCACATACCCCGGATTCATCGCCATATAATGATCAAAAAGAATTTCTCCTTCCGTTACCTGCACGCCTTTGATCTTGATAATGTACTGATTCGGATTTAACTGGATATTATCCCTCAGGCGGATAATCGGAACAACCGTACCAAGTTCCAGTGCAATCTGCCGCCGGATCATTACCACACGATCCAGAAGATCTCCACCCTGGTTTACATCTGCCAGCGGAATAATACCATATCCGAATTCGAGTTCGATCGGATCGACCTGAAGCAGGGAAACCACATTCTCCGGTTTCCGGATCTCTTCCGCCTCCGTCTCCGCCTGCTGTACTTCTTCCTCAATATTTTCTTCGCCGATATTCTTGCTGATATTTTTGCCGGCGATGATAAACACCAGACCAAGTGCAATAAATAAAACCGGATTTAACGGAGTAAAAATTCCGAGGAAAACCAGCACGGAACCTACAATATAAAGTACCCTCGGAATTCCAAAAAGCTGCTTGACCAGAATTCCGGAAAAGTCTGCCTCGTTTGATCCCTTGGTAACAAGTATACCGGTTGCAAGAGAAATCAGAAGAGACGGAATCTGGGACACCAGACCATCACCGATTGTCAGCAGACCATACTGCTGGATGGCATCTGCAAATCCAAGTCCCTGATTCATAACTCCCATAATGGTTCCGCCGATCAGGTTAATAAAGGTGATGACCAGACCTGCCGTAGCATCTCCCTTTACATACTTTGTGGCACCATCCATCGCGCCGAAGAAACTAGATTCTCTCTGAATCTTTTCCCGTCGTTCCTTTGCCTCCGCATCGGTGATCGCACCGGTATTTAAGTCCGCATCAATCGCCATCTGTTTACCAGGCATGGCATCGAGTGTAAATCTGGCGGTTACTTCGGATACACGTTCCGAACCTTTATTGATAACAATAAACTGAATCAATACGAGGACAATAAATACAATGGAACCGACCACCATATTTCCTCCACCGACGAACGAACCGAATGTCTTAACAACGTTACCAGGATCTCCCGTCAGAAGAATCAGACGGGTGGAAGATACGTTCAGAGAAATTCGAAAAATAGTCGTAAACAAAAGTAATGTCGGGAAGAAAGACATATCCAGTACTTCCCGAACAAACAATACATTAAATACAATAATTAAGGCGATGGAAATGTTAAATGCAAGCATCACATCCAGCAATACGGATGGAATTGGAACAATGAAGAAAACTACTGCCGCCAAAAGATATAAACCTACACCAATATCCGCTTTCTTCAGCATCCTGCACAACCTCCTTTCGCACCTGTTTGTTGTATAACTGCACTACTGTATATTTTTGGCCTTGTATACGGCAGCAAGAACTTCTGCCACAGCCTGGTAAAGCTCCGGCGGAATTTCTGCTCCCACATCAACATTGTGATAGAGCATACGTGCCAGAGGCTTATTTTCAACAATTTCAATTTTATTCTCCCTCGCCACTTCCTTAATCTTTTGCGCAAGGTAATCTTCTCCTTTTGCAAGGACAACCGGGGCAGAACTGACTTCCGCCTCATATTTCAATGCTACGGCAAAATGCGTCGGGTTCGTGATGACTACATCCGCCTTGGGAACATCCTGCATCATTCGCTTCTGGGATACCTCCTGCATTTTACGGCGCTGCCGTCCTTTGATCTGCGGATCTCCCTCTGTATTTTTGTATTCATCTTTTACTTCCTGCTTGGTCATCTTCATATCTTCATTAAACTTATGTTTCTGATAGATAAAGTCAGCCAGACCAATCACAAGATAAACAATACTGATTTTTATTCCCGTATTGATAATCAGAGTCCCCACAAGCGCAACCGCCTGATTCAGTCCCAGATCATACAACGCAAACAGATCATTTGCATTATCTTTTATGGAAGTATACGCGATATATATGATAATCACAATCTTTAAAATGGATTTTACCAGTTCAAAGAGCGAATCTTTCGAAAAGATACGTTTGAATCCGTTCAATGGATTCAGCTTGGAAAGTTCCGGTTTCATTGGTTTTGTGGAAACTTTCCATCCTACCTGCACAATGCTGACCAGAAGCGTAACAACAAATCCAAACGCCATAAACGGAAGCATAATGAGCAGGCTTTTTAAAGTAACGGAGGCAATCAGGCCTGCCACAGCCTGTACCGACAATCCGCCCTCATTTATTTTAACAAAATCCGGCATATTTTCATAGATGTAAGAAAAAATATCTATGAATTTCTCTCCCACAAAGGAAACAAAAATTTTCAGACAGAGAAACAAAACGATCAGATCAAATGCCGAATTCAGTTCGCGGCTTTTTGCAACCTTACCTTCATCTCTGGCATCTTTTAATTTCTTGGCGGTTGCAGGTTCTGTCTTCTCGCCGCCTTCGCCGTCTTTTGCAAACCATTGCAGATTATAATGCAATATTCGATTCTGATTTTTTTCGTCAATACAAACCTTCTGCAACAAGCTTCACCATCGTCTTTATTTCATCAAAAATATAATTTGCCACATTCGGCAACAGGAACACGATCAGATACAAAACAACAAATCCAACCAGAATCTTCAGCTGCATACCGATCGAAAACATATTCATCTGCGGTGCCACACGTGCCATAATTCCAAGTACACAGTTCAAAACCATAATACAGGCAAAAAACGGAAGAAAAATCCGAAACCCTATGATGAATGAATCTCCCATATAGCGTGTGATTGCAGATAACAGATGATCCCATGCAAATTTCTGGTGGGCAATCGGAATTACGGAAAAAGAATCCGTAACCGCACGTACCAGATAGGTATAAAAATCAGATGTAATCAAAAGAAGCAGAACCAGATAATAATACAGATTTCCTGTCAGTGTGGTTTCTGTTCCCATGTCCTGATTAAATTCGGTAGACATGGACAGACCAATATCCATATCTATAATATTTCCTGCAAACAAAACAATGGAATTACAGATGCTTGCCGCATACCCAATCAGCAGTCCCGTAATTCCCTCTTTGATCACAACTACCGCATACCCGACAACACTTGCGTATGTCAGCTCCGGCCGATCTACTACATTGTATAAAAGCAATGAGACAAAAAATGAAAATCCGATTTTAATCTGATTGGGAATTCCCTGCTGCCCCAATAACGGGGCCACATACACAAAACAGGTAACTCTTACCAGAATCAGCAGAAAATATTCAAAATTTTCAAGTGTAAATACATAATTAACCATATCTTTTTATCAAATCACATACTCAGATAGGTACTGAAATTCGACCACAGACGCTCCACCAGTTCGGTCATGTTATTTAACATCCAGGAGCCGCAAAGGATCATTGCAGCAAATACCGCAATAATCTTTGGAACAAACGTAAGTGTCTGCTCCTGAATGGATGTAACCGTCTGAAAAATACTGATAATCAGACCAACCACCAGAGAAACCAGAAGCAGCGGTGCCGACGTGATCAGAATGGTATAAATTGCATCTCTTGCAATATCAAGAACTGCACCCTGTGAAATCATACGGTATCCTCCTAATAAAATGTCTGGACGAGGGATTTTATGACAAGATCCCATCCATCCGCCAGAACAAACAACAAAATCTTAAACGGCAACGAAATGGTTGTCGGAGGAAGCATCATCATACCCATGGACATCAGTACGGATGACACCACCATATCAATTACAATAAACGGAATATAAATCAAAAATCCCATAATGAATGCTTTCCGAAGCTCGCTCAGAATGAATGCCGGAACCAGTGTGGTAAACGGAACATCCGACAATTCCTTTGTATCTTTATACGTTTCTCCGGAAATCTCCGCAAAAAGATTCACATCCCTTATCTGGATCTTTGCATCTTTGATCATAAATTCACGAATCGGCCCTTCTGCTTTTTCAAAAAATTCCGACTGTGTGATTTCTCCCTTATCGAGTGGCTGAATTGCCTCTTTGTTGATCTGCTGGAACGTTGGCCACATGATAAAAAATGTCAGAAACAATGCCAGACCGATCAAAACCTGATTGGGTGGTGTCGTCTGCGTTCCGATCGCAGTCCTAAGGAAATGAAGTACAATGATAATTCGTGTAAACGAAGTCATCATAATCAGAATCGATGGTGCAAGTGATAGAATTGTCAACACCAGAAGCATCTTGATCGGTGTGGAAACCGATCCGGAATCATTGTTATATGTAATTGACAATCCATTGGCATTGTCTGTATTATGATCTGCTCCCTGTGTATCTTTCTGTGTAATCTTTGTAATACTGTCCGGGTCCATGGAACTTGCATAGACACGTCCCGGATGCATCATGCATAATGTAATTGTAAGTATTAAAACCGCACACGCAAACGCAAAACTTGCAATGCAGTATATCTTTTTCCCTTTGCTCATCTTTATCCTTGCTTCTTTGGTAACTTGTCTTTTAACTGGTTGAGAATTTCCGCAAAAGAATCCTGCTTTTTCCCACTCTGTTCCAGCTCAAAAGAGAAATCTTTTAATTGATCCCTCGTAAGCTGTGCCAGAAGATGTACTTCCTCTTTTCCAACAGAAACAACCAGATAGACACTGCCGACTTCCACAATACTGATCATCTTGTTATTGCCGACACTGATTGTCTCTATCACATGCAGATTCTTATTATTCTGGCGTCCACGCTGCATACCTCCCATCCATCTGGTGGTAAGATATGTAGCAGCCAGAACAACAGCAAAAATAAACAGTGCACCCAAAAGTTGTATAAAGCTTTCCAGAGAACCTGTCAGTAACACATTTGTCATGTCTGTTTCTACTTTCCGCCTGTTCTTGAAGCATTGACAATTTCCGTGATTCGAACACCGAAACTTTCTTCAATGACGACAACTTCGCCCTTTGCGACATATTTTCCATTGACAAGCACATCAATCGGCTCGCCTGCCAGTTTATTCAACTCAATAATTTTTCCCGGTCCCAGATCCAGAATATCTGAAATGGATTTTGTTGTCCTTCCAAGCTCAACTGTCACCTGAAGCGGAACATCCATAATCAGATCAATATTTTCCGGCTGGTAATTTCCAAGGTTTCCACCCGCAAATGCGCTAAATTGTGCCGGCTGAACATTAACCGGCTGTCCCATGTTCTGATTCATCATAGTATTTCCCATCATCGTCTGTCCCATCGGCTGCCCCATCGGCTGCCCCATTTGTGCTGTATTCTGTGAAGCCATCTGCTGTGACTGCTGTGCTGCGGCAGATGCAGCTGCTGGCTGTGCCCCTGCCGGATTGCCGGAATTTGCTGCTGAGGAATCGGCCGTCACACTCTGACTGTCCATTTCCATCGTTTTTGCCACTCCATCACACATATCCTTTGCAAATGAAATCGGATACAGCTGCATAATTGTACTGTCAACCAGATCCCCGATTTCCATATGGAAAGAGATCTTAACAAACTTTCCGGTAAGGAAGGAATCAATCTCCGCTTCATCGATGTCTTCCTGCAGATTAATCACCGTTGCATTTGGCGGGCTGATATCAATCTTGCGGTTTAACATGGAAGAAAGGGAAGTTGCCGCAGAACCCATCATCTGGTTCATGGCTTCACTGATTGCGGACAAATGCAATTCGCCAAGTTCGCCATCTGTATTGGTTCCATCTCCTCCCATCATCAGATCCGTGATGACTTTTACATCATGTTCCCTCAGGACAAGAATATTACTTCCATCCAGTCCTACGGTATATGCAATGCGGATAAACACGCAAGGTTTTTCGTATTCCTGTACAATATCATCCCATGTGCCGTAAGAAACAACTGGAGTTGAAATTTCCACCTTATGATTAACGAGCGAAAACAACGTTGTCGCCGCAGTTCCCATACTTATATTGGCAATCTCTCCGATCGCGTCTTTTTGTGCATCAGACAGTTCATTTTCCGCAGAATCACTCGCTTCTGCTCCAGGTTCATTCAGCAGTGCGTTAATTTCTTCCTGCGATAATACTCCATCCATAGTTTATTGCTCCTCTCTGATCACCGAAGTGACCCTGACTGCATATTTATCCCCCGATGATCCGGGAAGTGCAGTAAATTTCCGAATATTTCCAACATAAATATCCAATTCATCCTCCACCTTGCGATCCAGCCGGATAATATCTCCCGGCTGCAGCATGGCAAAATCATTTACCGATATCATACTGTTTCCAAGAACAGCTTTGACCGGTATCTGTGCGCGCCGAATCAGGGTCTCAATGGATTCCGTGTAATCGGTATTGTCCTGATTCTGCAGATTTGAATACCAGTACTTCGTATTCAGCTTATCAATGACATCCTCAAGGGTCAGATACGGAAGGCAGACATTCATCAGGCCTTCCACTTCCCCGATCTTTAGGTTTATTGTCACAATCGCAATCATTTCACTTGGGGAAATAATCTGTGCATACTGGGAATTGGTTTCAATTCTCTCTAACCGGGGATGAATATCTGCCACGTTTTCCCATGGTTCCCGTAAAAGGTTGACGCACACAATCATAATCCGCTCGATAATCAGAAGTTCAATTTCTGAGAACTCACGGACTTTGTCCATAGGATCTCCTCTGCCACCGAGCATACGGTCAACTATCGCATACCCCAGATTTGATGCCATTTCCAAAATAATATTTCCCTTGAGGGGTGCAAAATTCACAATTCCAAGAAGAACCGGATTTGACAATGCATTGGAAAATTCAGAATACGTAACCGCTTCTGAATTCACCACCTCTACCTGAACATTTTTCCGTAAATATACGGGCAGATTCGTAGATAAAAGTCTGCCATAATGTTCAAATATCATTTCCATGGTACGCAGATGTTCCTTGGAAAATTTGGAAGGACGGGCAAAATCGTACTCTTTTACCTTTTTTTCATTATTGTCTTTTATTTCATCCACATCCAGCTCACCGGTACTAAGTGCTGCCAGCAAGTTGTCTATCTCATTTTGGGATAATACGTCACCCATCAGTTTTTCACCACCTGTAAAATCCTATTGTGCTGTCAGTTTGGAGAAGTTTACTCCGATCACATAATCTTTGCCGAATAAATTCTGCATATCTTCAAGGATCGTGTCCTTAATTGCATCTGAATTCTGGTTAAACTGCTCAAATGTATATCCACTTACCACTTTGATAATATCATTTTTGATTGTATCATCCTGATTTGTCAGGAAATCCTGTGTGTATTTCTTGTAATTGTCGCTCTTCTTGTTCAGAACAAGTGATACATTCAGTACTGCATAATGAGTCTTTCCGTCTTTTCCTTCTGCAAGGTTTGTTGTCAGGTCTTCCCCTTCGCTGACTTTATAAATTTCCTGATCATCAATGGAAATATTGCTGGTTCCGGTAGCCGCACCACTGTTTAAATCCAGATCAATTGCGGAACACACTTTTTCGATCAGTGTATTTGCTTTTTTTGTCTCCGGTAATACCGAAAACATCAAAAGTGCTGTCAAAACAAAATTTGCAAACACAAGTGCCAGAATGACGACTGAAATTAAATTCTTCTTCATTGCTTACTCCTCTTAGTTATTTTCTTTCACATTTGAATTGAATGAGTTATAAATTTTTATTTCTACGCGCCGGTTCTGCGCACGTCCCTCTGCGGTACTGTTGTCAGCAACCGGTATGTAATCTCCTCTTCCCGCAAACTTAATGTACTTGGGATTTAAGTTTTTGTTTTTTCTGAGCTGATCCGTGACAGCAAGTGCACGGTACACCGAAAGAACCTCGTTATTTTCATATTTTGCAGAATAGCGGATCGGAACATTATCGGTATGTCCTTCTACTTCTATCACATTCCTGTTATATTTTTCAAGAATCTTTCCAAGCTTATTTACAATCGGGACTGCCTGTTTGACCAGATCAGCCTTACCGGATGCAAACAAAATGGAACCATTCAGATTCAGTTTTACATACTCTGCATTGAAATCCACATCCACCTTTCCGGACAGCTGTGAATTATCAAGTTCCTGTTGGATTTCATCTGCCATCTTTTCAGATTCCGCAAGTTGCTGCTGCTCGTACTGTTCCTGAGCAGACAGTTTGCCATCTGTCTGCTCATCGGTATTCTCTGCTTTGGAATTTGCCATCTCATTGTAGTAAGAATCCAGAAATTCCAGCTGGCGGACACCGGCAGAAATCATCTCTCCCTCTCCAATGCTTGTGCCGCCGGTCGGAAGGATGCTGATGGCGTTCTGCAGTGATGCAACAACCGCCTCTAACTTGTCAGTATCTACTGTCGACATGGAAAACAATAGTACGAAGAAGCAGAGCAAAAGATTCATCAGATCCGAGAAAGTATTCATCCATGCCGGCGCTCCTTTTGGCGGATCTTCCTGTTTCTTTTTTGCCACTACTCTTCACCTCCTCCGCCGTTTTCAAGAACACCCTCTCTTACAGTCGGTGAAAGGAATGACTTTAATTTTTCCTCAATAACGCGTGGATTTTCTCCTGCCTGAATGGACAGCAAACCTTCAATGGTGATCTGACGGTTTACCACTTCCATATCATTGTTTACGGAAAGTTTTCCGGCAATCGGGGCACATAACCAGTTTGCAATCAGGGAACCGTACAGTGTCGTAACCAGTGCTACAGACATCTGTGGTCCGATCGCAGACGGATCGGAAAGTTTATTTAACATGGCGATCAGTCCGAGCAGGGTACCAATCATACCCCAGGCAGGACCCATCTCGCCCCATTTTTCCCAAAACTTAATCACATCCTTGTGACGGGTTTCCAGACACACCATATCCGTTTCCAGAATCCCACGAACCAGCTCCGGATCGGTGCCATCTACTACAAGCATGATTCCTTTTTTCAGGAATTCGTCTTCAATTCCGTTTGCAGCTTCTTCAAGTGCAAGCAAACCTTCTTTTCTTCCGACATTTGACATGTCAATAATTGTCCGGATGGTCTGTGACGGATCATATGTTTTATCCTTGAACGGGAGTGAAATTGACTTGAATCCGTTGATTCCATCTGCAAGCTTGAAACACCCAATCGTACTACAGATAGATCCACCAAACGTAATGACAACAGATGCCGGATCAATGTACATCTGCATCGCAGTGATGTCAAAACTGTTACTACTGAGGACGCCAAAGATAACCATGGCAATTCCGCCGATAATTGAAAGCAGTGATGCTATATCCATGAACTACACCTTCCATTTTCTAAAATTAGGAATTCCGATGGATCTTCCGACAAAATCCATCAAAATACCCTTTTATATGATTTTACTAAACTTTCTCTCTCTTGTCTACTTCCTTTTTGTTAAAAAGGGTATAAAATCACAAAAAAATGTTGAGAAACAGTCAAAAAACCATTTCCCAACTATTTTTTCAAACTATCTCTTTAAGTTGATTAATTCTTCCAGTAATGTGTCGGAAACTGTGATAACACGCGAATTTGCCTGAAATCCACGCTGCGTAATGATCATATCGGTAAACTGTCCGGAAAGGTCAACGTTTGACATTTCCAGCTGTCCGGAATTGATCTTGCTTCCATCCGCATCCACAGCTACACCCACACCGTCAAACTCGCCGGAGTTTAAGGTTGTCTGATAGCAGTTATCACCAATTTTTTCAAGACCGGAAGCATTGGCAAACTGTGCCACTGCGATCTGTCCGAGAAGTTCGGTGTTACCATTGTCATAGCTTGCATAAATCTTACCGCTCTGGTCTACAGCAAGTCCGATCATTGCACCATTCTTCTTACCGGTTTCTTTTCCAACAGAAGTTCCTTTTTCTACTTTCAGTGTTGACTTTCCGCCATGGCCTACATTGGTGGAAGTGGAAAAATCTACATTGATGTCCTTAAAATTGGATTTTTGTGTCGTTCCGTCTGCATTATTTGTTGTATACTGTGTTCCCAGGGCAGAAAGTTTTAAGGATTTCGCCGTTACAGCCTTCGTACCAGCTGTTGTATTCGAACCATCGCCAATACTTACAAATGTACCCTTATTGGAATCATATTTCATATAATAGCCCTTCGGTCCATTCGTATCATCCTGTTTCCCGTCATCTCCCCAGATCGAATCAAGCATCTTACGCTTACCAGCTTCGTCTTTTATTGCATTTCCATTTTCGTCTTTTGTGACAATAGAATTTCCCTTCGAATCAATAATATCCGTTAAACTGATAAAATAATTATTTCCAGTGCCTAATCCCTGAGTTGTCTTCGGTGTCGATACCGCAAACTTAGCCGTATAGGAATATCCCAGATCATCATAAAATCCAAGAGTCATAACATAGCCGTCTTTTCCGGTGACATCGGTATCTTCCTTATCCAGAATTCCATGCACATAAGCCTCTGTCGTTGCCTCCGGAGCGGATGTCGTGTTGGACGGTGACATCACCTGCAGGGGAGAAACCGTATCTTTGTGGATCTCACCTGTCGTTTTGTCTACCTGCCATCCCTGTACCGTATATCCGGTAGAACTCATACACAGGTAGCCGTTTCCATCTACATAGAACGAACCTGCACGGGTAAACATGGTATTTGTTCCATCGCTGACAATAAAGAAGTTTGTGGTCTGGCTGTCGCTGAGTTTTAAATCAAACGGGTTTCCGGTTGTCTCGGAAGAACCTGCCCCGGTAATATTGATCATGGTAGATGCCGTGCTTACACCAAGACCAACCTGCTTGGCATTGACACCACCCGTACCGGTTGACGCATCCCCACCGGATGCGGTGGACATTGTCTGGTACATCAGTTCACTGAATCTTACGCTGGAAGCTTTGAACGCTTCGGTATTTACATTGGCAATATTGTTACCAATTACATCCATTCTCGTCTGGTGTGTCTTAAGACCTGACACAGCAGAGAATAATGATCTCATCATAGTACATTGACCTCCTTAGATGGCAATATGGTTTTGAAATCCTTCTGTCAGTCGGGATTCCTGTAACTTCCATAAGGTCCGGTTACATAATAACTGCGCCATCTATATTTGTAAAAATATTTGATTGTGTTTCCGTCTGATCCATTGCGGTAACAACGGTTTTACTTGGCACATTAACAATAAAAGCAAGTGAATCCACCAAAACCAGAGAATCCTTAATTCCCTTGGCATGTGCCTGTTCCACTCCGTCTTCGAGTCTGGCATTCTGTTCCTCGGATAAGCTGATATTTCTGCTTTCTAACCGCTGCGAGGCATGCTTTGAAAACTTTAACTGTTGCTGTTGCCGTAAGACATCTTCGAATGAAACATCCGACGTCTTTGACGGACTGGTTACGTTTTTCTGTTTTAAATACTGACCGGTTACCTGTTCGATCGACGAAAACTGTTTGCTGATCGGGTTCATCTCTTTTCTCCCCTTTCCTATGCACCTGTTGTCTCGTCACTCTTCTGACCGGAACCATTCTCTGTCTTCGAGTCATCCGTTTTTGTGTCATCGGTCTTGGTATCCGTATCAGTCTTGGTATCATCGGTTTTCGTATCCGTATCTGTTTTGGTATCATCCGTCTTTGTATCGTCTGAGGTATCTCCACCCAGATCTTTGATCTTCTGCTCATACTTCTTCAGTTTTGCAAGATCAGACTCACTTACAAAGCTCTTCTGATAATCCGTCATGCCATCGTATACCTTACGGATCTGTTCTATCGCACCGGAATACTTGGTCGTAATATTTTCAATATCCGGAAGCTGTGCCAGCATGTTTGAAATGGTCTTGGCATAACCAATCGCTTCATAGTAATCACTGTCGGCCACCGTATCAAGCGTATCGATGGAATACAGCTTATTGTTGACACTGAGCATCTGTGATCCGTCTTCCTGATACATGACATAATCTACTTTACCGTCCACATAAGAAGTTTTTCCGGTTGTTTCGTCCGAAACCTTTAAGATTACATATTTTCCAACCAGATTGTTTGCCATCTCGTTTTTCTGTGTATCCTGCATGCCAAGCATTGCCTCTAACTGTGAGAACGTTGCAAGCTGTGCCACATATTCGGTATTGCTGGTAGGCTCGAGCGGGTCCTGGTACTGCATTTCCGCACAAAGTAATGTAAGGAACTGATCATATCCCATGGTTCCGTTGTTGGACTCATCGCTTTTTTTCGATGTTGTCGTTTTTACTTTTCCGTTTTCCACAGTTGCCCAATTCAGTGCGGAAGTTGTCGTATCTGCCATTTTTTCTCCTTTCTATGCGGTTACATCCATGGAATTTCCATTCTCCCGCATCATTTGTGCTGCAAGAGTTTCTTCTTCTGTCATCAGTCCTGACAATCCATCCAGTGAGGACAGATTTAAGTTTCTTCTTCTGCCTCCGGACTGCTCCTGCTGTCTTTCTCCCTGCTGCTTTTCACTCTCCTGGTTCTGTTCCAGATTCTTTTCGAATTCATGGGAAGCAACGGTTACTTCTATGGCGTCAACTTTGACACCTGCCTGATTTAAATTCTGCCGCAGATCTGCCACCTGCGTTTCAAGGGCTGCGCGGACTGCTTCATTAGAAGCTGCCAGCTGTGCATGGATCATGCCTTCTTTCGAAGAAATATTTACATACACTTTCCCGAGATTTTCCGGATTCAGCTGCATCTCCATCGATGAAGTTCCTTGCGAAACATTCACACGGATCTGCTCTGCCACCTGTTCCAGCAAATCCATGGTATCCACAGAAATATACGATGTCTCGGATGTTACATCCGCCGCATGCGCCATCGTCTGTACCCCGGCGGTATCCTGCATCTGCATGGCAGTCTGTGTCTTTGCCACATCAGAGCTGGTCTGGTCTGCCGTCATTTTTTCCGGCTGCGCCGACTTCACCTGATCCCCTGTCTGCGAATCTGCATCTCCGGCATCCGTCTGCTGTTCCATCGTCTGTTGTTCTGCTGTCTGCTTTGTCTCCTTTGTCTGTGGCTGCTGTGTGCGTACTTCATCCGATTTTGGTTCTTTCTGAAATACATCCGCCTGTTTATCCATCGGCTGTACCTCATCAGTCTGTGCAAGCTCCGGCATCACATCTGCCGAAACAGTATCTGCTGTTGTCTGCTGTCCTGCCACATCGGTCAATACCTGCATTTCTTCATCGGTCAGAGTTTCCGGTGTCTGCAGAATATCCATCTGCGCAATCAGTTCCTCCATCTGTGCCGGCTGAAGATTTAGTTCATTTGCAAGCTGCCCTCCCAGCTGGTCCATTTGCTGCATCAGCCCCTGAAACTGGTCATTCATCAGTAAATCCATTGGAGAAGTTTCTCCTGTCAGCTGCATTGCAAGCTGTGCAAGATTTTCCGGATTCAGGAGATCAAAAGCTGTAAGTCCCAGCGACTCCATCATATCTTTTACAGAATCTTCCGAAACACCCAATTGTTCGGCCACCGTCCTGACAACATCGCCCTGGAACTGATCCAGAGCATCTGTCGAATTGCCAATCACGTCTGTGACAACATCTCCGGCTGCCTGACGGATGGTATTATCCTGATACTGATACCGGTCGTAATTATCTGCCGCATTTGTCTGCTGTAATACATTGTTGTTTATTTTTGTATTCACGGACGGCATATTAAAATTTGTAGAGTAGTTACTGCCCATCAGTGAAGCAAACACGCCTGCCGCATCCGGATTTTCAGCTTTTGATCTGCCTTTTGCAGCATTTGCATTTAATACCTGACCCTGCTTTACAGAATTCAAATTAAATACATTTGCACTTGTCAAACACGTTCCTCCTTTCTGTTATTTACAGATTTCCTACTTTTTCTTGGTAGGTTCCATGATCTCTGTCAGCTTCGCCGCAGTCGTTGCATCCATCTTGCCAAGAATATCCGCCCTCTGCTGTGTTCCCATATTCATGAGAATGTCAGCCACAAGCCCCAGATTGTCCGTCATCGTATCAAAGATGCTGGCCGCCTCCTGAGGCTTCATGTTGGAATATGTCTTTGCGTAATCTTCAACCTGACTATCGTAGGTAATCTGTTCAACCACTTGTTTGTATAAGACTTCGGCATTTTCTGGATCAATGCTCTCATAATATGTCTTATACTGCTGTATATCGGGTGCCTGATCGGAAAAAACAACCTCCTCGTAGTATTTTTCCTTCTCCTTTTCAAAGGCAGCCTCATCCTCTTTGTATTTTGAAAGATCCTTGATCTGTGCCTTCAGATCCTTGATCTTTTTTTTGTCATTTTTATTTGTACTGCTGGCTTCATCGAGTTCTTTTTCCAGTTCTTTAATCTGGCTGATGGCCTCGCTTAAAGACCCATACTGATGCTCTGTGCCCTCGGTCTGCTCCACCGTTTCTTCCGGCTGTGGGAGGATTTTATTAACATAAGGGACATCTTTCAAAAGCGGATATAACACCGTTGATCCAAATCCTCCGACATCGGTTTTAATCAAAATTCCTATAATTCCCATCCATATCGCAATGATTAAAATGGTTGTCAGGACAAGAATCAGCCTGCCGCCTCCCTTTTCATCCTCATCTTCTTCCGGTTCCGGTGCGTTTCCTTTGGCATTCTTTTTTTCTTTTTTTTCTTTCTTTTCCCGTTTTTTCTTTTCTCTTCGATTTTTTGTGCTGTTTTCCTTTACCGCGTCTTCCTCGTCGACAAGGTTTCTTTCGTCTGCCATATCATTCTCCCTGTTCACCCTTGTTATAGGTATAACTTACAAGTTCATCGATTTCTTTCGTTTCTGCTTCTGCAAGTTCCTGCTTAAATTCTTCAAATGCCTTTTCCCTCAATTTTTCCTGAACCTTTCGTTCCTGCATCACGGTTTTTAAGCGGTTTCTGGCATCTTCCAGTTCTTTTTCCGCCTTGTGGACTTCTACCATCTGCCGTCTGACAATCGTTTTCATGGCATTTACATCTGCCCGCGCATGTTCGACTTCCTGCAGATTTAAATTTCCCTGCATCAGTTTCTTCCAGTGCTGCTCATATCCGACTCTGCGCACCATATATTCCTGCAGAATCTTCTGCTGCTCCAGATATTTCTGGTTTGCCAGGCTGTATGTCATTTTCGCCTGTGTCTCCAGTTTCTGTTTAATGTTCAGTATGTTCTGCATACGATAAACAAATTTTGCCATTTAAAACCTCTGTCCATTGATCAGTCGTCAAACACCTTTTTTAAGAGTTCCACTTCTTCATCAAAAGCAAACTTTTCTTCCGTATCCTGACACAGAAATTCATTTACTTCTTTATTCTTTCGGATTGCATAATCGATATCCGGATTCGATCCGTTTTTGTAGGCTCCAATATTAATCAGATCCTCTGCTTCACTGTATGTGGCAAGCACCTGTTTTAATTTTCCGGCAAGTGCCTTATGTTCCTTTGTTACGATGGAATTCATAACACGGGAAATACTCTGTAAAATATCAATTGCCGGATAATGGTTTTTATGTCCCAGCTTACGGTCGAGAACAATATGTCCATCCAGAATGCCACGCGCCGTATCCGTGATTGGCTCATTAAAATCATCTCCATCTACCAGAACCGTATATAGTCCGGTGATCGATCCTTTTTCATTTGTACCGGCACGTTCCAGAAGTTTTGGCATCTGTGCGTACACACTCGGCGGATACCCTCTGGTAACCGGTGGTTCCCCGGATGCAAGTCCGATTTCTCTTTGTGCCTGGGAAAATCGTGTCATGGAATCCATCATAAGCAGTACATCTTTTCCCTGATCACGGAAATATTCCGCCACAGCCGTTGCTGTCTTTGCACACTTATTACGGATCAGTGCCGGTTTATCTGACGTTGCGACCACGACAACGGACCGTGCCATTCCCTCCGGACCAAGGTCACGTTCAATAAATTCCCGGACCTCCCTGCCGCGCTCGCCGATCAGTGCGATTACATTGATGTCTGCCTTCGTATTTCTTGCAAACATGCCAAGCAGGGTACTTTTCCCGACACCGGAACCGGCAAACACACCGATACGCTGTCCTTTTCCAACCGTAATCAGTCCGTCCACCGCTTTTACGCCAAGCGGCAGTACCTCGCTGATAATCCGGCGATCCATCGGATCCGGCGGCGTATTTTCCAACGGATAATACGAACCGTGAATTTCTTCCGTTCCATCCGTCATGCGTCCGATTCCATCCAGCGTATGCCCAAGCAGTTCTTCTCCAACCAGAACTGACAGGGGATGTCCGGTATTTTCCACAATGCATCCGGTTCCAACCCCTTCCACGCTGTCAACCGGCATCAGGATCAGTCTGGAATCCTGAAAACCGACCACTTCCGCGATAACATATTCCTCTTCCTTTTCGTTCGGGTAAATTTTACACAAATCTCCCATACGTGCCTTTGGTCCGACAGATTCAATGGTAAGACCTACTACCTTGACTACTTTTCCATAACTCTTATAATACTGGCGGTCCATCAGCTGTAAATACTTTTCCGCTTCTTTAACCAAATTCGTCTCCCGTTTATACCAGTGAACGTATATCCTTCAGCAGTGCAGACAACTGTGTGTCTACCCCACAGTCAACCACGCCATACGGTGTTTCTATTTTGCACTGTCCATCCGATAATTTATTATCCTTTACAAATTCAATGGCAACATCTTTTCCTACAATATCCTGCATCTGTGCAAGATGTTCTTTGAGGATTTCCTCATCGCTCCGGTTCGTGTGAATCCGTATTTTATCTCCCGGGTCAATGTCAAGTAATGCTCCATTTACCAGCTGAAGTAAAAGTTCACGTTTCTCTTCAAACTGAATCTTAAACACTTTATCAAATACCTGAATCACAGCGTCCACAATGTCTTTTTCCATCACCGACATTTTTTCATGATACTGTTCTTCCAGTTGTTTTTTCTGTGCATGAAGAGACTCCATCGCCTTCTCATGTTCCCTGTTTAATTCTTCTTCCCGGCATCTGGCACCCTCTTCGTATCCGAGTTTCTTTTGTTCTTCATACAGGGTACGGGCTTTTTCTTCCGCTTCCCCACGGATACGTTCTGCATCTTCTTTTGCCGTGGAAGTAATCTCATCTGCCTCCACAGCTGCCTTTTCAAGTGCTTCCCTGCGCAGGGCTTCCACATCAATCTGCACGGTTTTTGCCTGAATCCCCTGTGAGAAACCAGCCGGTGCATTCTCCTGTCCGTCCTCTGCTGATACATCTACCTGTTCCGGAGCCTGTTCCTGTTGCAGTTCTTTTAATTTCTGGCGTACCCCGTCATTGGAATTGATAATTCTTGTACCAGTTCCCGAACTGACGACATAACATTGTTTCAGTAAATTAGACAACGATATCGTCACCTCCGCCACGTGAAATTACAATCTCTCCGGCATCTTCGAGCTTACGGATCACAGCAACAATCTTCTGCTGTGCCTCCTCAACATCCTTCATACGAACAGGACCCATAAAGTCCATATCCTCCTTGATCATTGCCGCCAGACGTTTTGACAGGTTCTTGTAGATCACATTCTGTACTTCTTCCGTTGTATTCTTAAGCGCAAGCTCCAGATCTGCATTTTCCACATCACGCAACACACGCTGAATTGCACGGTCGTCGAGCAGAAGAATATCCTCGAACACGAACATCTTTTTGCGGATCTCGTCTGCAAGTTCCGGCTCTTCGATTTCCAGGGATTCCATAATATGTTTCTCTGTTCCACGGTCGACACTGTTCAAAATGCCAACAATTGCATCAATACCACCGACGATGGTGTAATCCTGATTTACAAGAGATGCAAGTTTCCGCTCCAGTACGCGTTCTACCTCCTTGATCACATCCGGAGAAGTACGATCCATAGTTGCAATACGTTTTGCAACATCAGCCTGTTTTTCCGGTGGCAGAGCTCCCAGTACCTGGGACGCCTGTGCCGGAGCCAGATACGAAAGGATCATCGCAATCGTCTGCGGATGTTCATCCTGTATAAAGTTCAGCAGCTGTGCCGGATCTGTCTTTCGGATAAATTCGAACGGACGAACCTGAAGAGATGCTGTAAGTTTTGCAATAACTCCCTGTGCCTTGTCGTTTCCGAGTGCTTTTTCCAGAAGTTCTTTTGCGTATCCGATACCGCCTTCCGCAATATACTGCTGTGCGAGGCATACCTGATAAAACTCTTCCAGCACTTCCTCCTTGGTCTGTGGCGATACGCTTCTTGTATTCGCTATTTCCAGCGTTAATTCTTCAATCTCATCTTCCTTTAAATGTTTGAAAATGGTTGCCGCCTTTTCCGGTCCCAGCGTAATCAAAAGAATCGCTGCTTTCTGTACTCCAGTATATGAGTCGTTGTTCATAAATTACTCCCAATCATCATTTAACCAGTTGCGAAGCAGAAGTGCTGCCGCATCCGGATTTTCATCCACAAATTTTTCAATAAGTTTCCGGGTTTCTGATTTTTCCGAATACCCGATATCTTCCAGATTTTCATCGTCGTTATCTGAAGTAGCCGCCAGCAGGGCATCGACAGACAGTTCCGGCTCCGGCTCTTCCACTTTCTGTTTTCTGGTACTGCGGAATACAACATACCCCAGCAACGCAAAAATCAGCACCGCAAGCAGAATCTGTAAAATGTCGGTGAGTCCGAATCCCTTCTTCTGGGATTCCACAAACTGCGGTCTTTCATAACAGACCAGTTTAATTGCACTAGACTGAATTCCGGTAGCTTTTGCGATAAGGTCAATTTCATCCTGCGTTGCATCCACCTGTACCGGATCACTGTGTGCGCTCTTAAACTTTTCAAACGTTGTCCCTTTCAGCTGCCCGGAATCTTTCAATTCGTCCTCATCATAAACAACCCAGCGTGTGGCAGTCACGGCAATGGAACTGTTATCATAGTTGATCGCTCCACCGTTTGAAATAGTTTTTATAATTTCCTCATTCGGCGAATATTTTTTATCCACATCCGACACGGAAGATTCTGTAATCTCGCCATCCGGTGTCACATAGGTTGGCGTATCATCATTGGAATCCGTTCCCGGAGTGGCAGCCTGTCCACCTTTTGCCTCTGAATTATACTCAGAGCTTTCTGTCAGTTCTCCCTGATCCTGTCCATCATTGTGTGAATAATTGTGAACCGCCTTTTCCACCTTGGACATATCAATATCAAGGTTCGGTGCAACCTGCACGTCCGAATACATACCGGACTTGACCATTACATCCTTGATACCATTGACCACGGAATTCTTAATGCGGTCTTTGATGTCCAGACTGTCGGAAACAACCGTGGCATCATCATCCTGGTCTGCTCCCGAAAACAAGATTTTGGATGTCTTCTGATCCAGAATGGTAATTTTGTCTGTCGAATCATTTCCAAGGGCGGTTGCCACAAGGCGTGCCACCGAATACGCCTGATCCGAATCCATAGAACCATTCAGGGCAAGCGAAACGCTGGCAGAACTTTCCTGCATCCGCGAAATCAGTGTACCGTCATCGTCCGGAATATCCAGTGTAACTTTTGCGGAATCAATCAGGTCATTCGCAGCAAGCACATTCTCCAGTTTATCTTCCATATAGCTTTTGGCAAGTTTCTGTTTATCTGCCTCCGTGGTAGAAAAACTTCCGTCGATATAATCCTTAATGTTCGGATCTGACAGGTCAAATCCCGTTGTATCAATATTATTGGATCCCAAAAGCCAGTTTGCCTTGTTCTCATCTTTTTTGTTTACTTCAAAATGTGTGGTATCCGTTACCTTATAATCAATATCACCTTCGCCGTCTAACAGATCTTTTACCTGACTGGCTTCTTTTGCGTTCTGGCAGTCAATCAGTGTTGTATAACTCGGTCTTGATACAACAACTCCCAGTATCACCAGCGCAAGGATCACCACTGCGGTAAGGCTGATCAGCAGCATTCTTTGTTTATTGGAAAATTTTTTCCACCACTCAACCACACGGTCAAGGATTTTCTGTAACTGTTCTGGCATGTTTTCGTTCCTCACTTACTAGATTGACATCTGCATAATCTCTTTGTATCCGTCAATCAGTTTATCCCGCACTGCAACCGTATACTGCAATGCTACATTTGCTTTCGTCTCTGCAATCAGCAGATCATGTGGATTTTCGGCTTCCCCAAGTGCGAACCGTACTTCTTCCGACTCCGCAGTATTTTGCAGGTCATTGGTTTCATCTACTGATTTCATCGCTGTTGAAAGCACCGCGCTGAAACTGTCATCGTCTCCCGGAACAAGTGCCTCTTTTTTTGCGAATGTATTCAGATAGTCAGAAGAAACTCCAGACAATTGTGTGATATCCATGCTTTTGTCCTCTCTCGTATAACTTACTTTTTATTATTGTTTTCCTATGGAAAGTCCCGTGGTTGCCATACTCTTTGTGGCATCAAACGCAGTCGCATTTGCCTCATATGCACGGGTAGAATCGATCAGATTGGTCATTTCCGTGACCGTGTTTACATTTGGATAGGATACATATCCGTCCGCATCCGCATCCGGATTGGAAGGATCATATTCTTTCACGAAATCTGTTTCCGTATCTTCCTTTACGGAAGTTACTTTTACACCGTTTCCGATTGCCGGATTCTGCGATGCAGTTGCATAATATTGGGAAAACGGGGTAACTTTCCGTTCTGCAAAATTTACAATTTTGCGTCGGTACGGACCGCCGCTCTCTGTTGATGTTGTATTTACATTTGCAATGTTCTCCGCAATGATATCGGTACGGAACCGTTCTGCGGTCATGCCTGACGCGCTGATATTAAACGCCTGAAATAAAGCCATTTATCTTTCCCCCTTACTTAATCACGGAACGCATACGGTCAAACTGTCCGTTAATTCCGGCTGTGATTCCCTGATAGCGGATCTGTTCGGATGCCAGCTCCACTTCTTCTGTATCAATATCTACATTACTTCCATCCAGCCGATAGGAGTAATTGGAACTGTCCACATAAACCGATGGATTCAGTCTGGAAAGATCCACGTCTTTCATTTTCGAATCCAGGGACTCATGCTTGCAGCGGCCCAGTTCTGTTTTTAATGTATTTTCAAAATTTAAGTCTTTTCTCTTATATCCCGGAGTGTTTACATTTGCAATATTGTTAGTCAGAATGTTCTCCCTGCTCCAGCTCGCATCGGCAGCTTTATCCAGAACATTCACATAATTGAAAGCATCTGTACTCAGCAATTTTGTGCCTCCTTATCTAGTATTCCCTATTATCGTATCATACTAATTATAGTATAAATCAAGCAAAATACAAGTAGTTTTTTACATAAAATGACAAAAAAGGACTTATATTTACATACAAGTCCTTTTGCTGTCCGCTCGGTTCCATCCTTTATTTTGCATTTTTTCTTTTCAGTTCTGCAAGTTCATCGAAAACCACGTCATTGACAACCTTTATGTAAGTTCCTTTCATGCCGGAAGAACGCGATTCGATCACGCCCGCACTCTCAAACTTACGAAGTGCATTTACAATCACGGAACGGGTAATTCCCACGCGATCCGCAATTCTGCTTGCAACAAGAATTCCCTCATTGCCATCCAGTTCATCAAAGATGTGGGTGATTGCCTCAAGTTCCGAGAAAGAAAGTGTGCTGATCGCAGATTTTACGATTGCAACCTTTCTCGCTTCCTCTGCGCTCTCTTCGTTTACAGAACGCATCATTTCCAGCCCTACCACCGTTGTTCCGTACTCTGTCAGAATAATGTCATCAATGTCATATTCCGTTTCGCACCGGTATTCAAACAAGGTTCCCAGCCGCTCCCCGGCAATATCAATCGGGGTAATGATGGCCCGGTACTTTTTGGATTCATCTCCGAATCCGAGCGTTTCCAGATTTACGTTCTCTTTTGTGGAAAGGATTCCCAGAAGACGCTCATTGAGTTCTGCATCAATATATCCGCCGACTTCATCCACGATCAGTTCCTGCAGTTCCTCAACCCCTTTGCATACACTGGAACCTAAAACCTTTCCCTTCTTGCTTATTACAAGGATGTTGGAATCAAGAATTCCCGTCAGGACTTCACAGATATCGTTAAATACCACCTTGGACGAATTATTGTTATGAAGCAGTTTATTTATTTTTCTTGTCTTGTCTAGAAGTTGAACACTCATGTTTTTCCTCCTGTCTTTATCACAGATACCATGAGTGTAGCACTATTTATCAGACAATTCAATATTTTTCGAAAAATTTACGACTATTCTGTTTCTTTTTCTTTTGCTTCCGTGTAACCGCAATGTTCATCCGCACATGCAAGCTTGTTTCCTTTTTCTACCATATAGCCTCCACAGCGCGGACATTTCTTTTCTACCGGGCGTCCCCAGCTCATGAAATCACATTCCGGATAATCAATGCATCCATAGTATCTTCTGCCCTTGCGTGTCATTTTGATGACCACGTCTTTTCCGCATTTCGGACATGCGACACCAATCTTTTCATAATATGGCTTGGTATTCCGACACTCCGGGAATCCCGGACATGCCAGAAACTTTCCATGCGGTCCATACTTGATTACCATATTGCGGCCACACACTTCACAGATTTCATCCGTCACTTCATCTTCAATGGTAATCTTTTCGAGATCTTTTTCCGCGGCCTCCACAGCCTCTTCCAGATCCGGATAAAAATTCGCAACAACCGTTTTCCAGTTTAAATGTCCTTCCGCAACACTGTCTAAAAGAGATTCCATATTTGCAGTAAAATGTTCATCTACAATGGTCGGGAAAGACTCCTTCATAATGGAATTGACAACCGAACCGATCTCCGTCACATAGAGGTTCTTATTTTCCTTTGTGATATAACGTCTGGCAATAATCGTTGTGATGGTCGGGGAATAGGTGCTCGGGCGTCCGATTCCGAGTTCTTCGAGTGTTTTTACCAGCGAAGCTTCCGTATAATGTGCCGGTGGCTGTGTAAAATGCTGCTTCGGATCGAATTCTTCAAGTTTTAATTTTGTATCTTTATCAATTGATTTTAAAAGTACCTGTTTTTCCTGCTTTTCATCATCTGCTTCCGTATAGGCCAGCATAAATCCGTCAAAAGCTACTTTGGAAGTAGAAACGCGGAATGTATAATCTCCCGCTGCAATGTTAACGGTTGTTGTCTCATACTTTGCGTTTGCCATACGGCTTGCGGCAAAGCGTTTCCAGATCAGCTGGTATAAACGGAACTGATCCCGGCTTAACGACTCTTTAATCTCGGACGGAATACGGTTAATATCGGTCGGACGGATCGCTTCGTGCGCATCCTGAATCTTTGCATTGCTCTTCTTGCTTCCTTCTCCGTCAGACAGATATTCCTCTCCGTAGCTTTCGGAAATAAAGGCACGCGCTGCTTCATCCGCCTCTTCCGAAATACGAACGGAATCCGTACGCAGATAGGTGATGATACCGACCGTTCCCTGTCCTTTGATATCCACACCTTCATACAGCTGCTGTGCAATCCGCATCGTCTTCGAGATCGGGAAATTCAGCGCTTTGGAAGCTTCCTGCTGCAAAGTACTGGTTGTAAACGGAAGTGGCGCTTTTTTTGTGCGCTCTCCCTTTTTCATATCGCAGACTTTAAATTCTTTGCCTTTTAATTCCGCAAGCACCTGATTCATCTGTTCCTCGGAAGAAATCTCAAACTTTTCGCCGCCTTTGTCCAGCAGCTTTGCTGTAATCGGTTTTTTCTCACCTTCCGGCAGGAGGCTTGCCTCTAAAGACCAGTACTCCTCCGGAATAAATGCATCAATTTCTTCCTCACGGTCACACACAATCCGTAAAGCAACGGATTGTACACGACCGGCACTCAGCCCTCTTTTTACTTTTGCCCATAACAACGGGCTGATCCGGTAACCAACCATACGGTCCAGCATACGTCTCGCCTGCTGTGCATCAACCAGATCCATATCAATCTCACGCGGTGTCTTTAAGGATGCTTTTACCGCTGTTTTTGTAATTTCGTTAAAACTGATTCTGCTGACATCTTTGTCGTCCAGTTTCAACGCCTTGGTTAAATGCCAGGAAATTGCCTCTCCTTCACGGTCCGGGTCAGTTGCGAGATAAATTTTATCCGCTTTCTTTACTTCTTTTCTCAGCTTTGCAAGAATCTCTCCCTTTCCACGAATCGTAATATATTTCGGTTCAAAATCATTTTCCGGAGAAAATCCGAGCTGACTCTTCGGAAGATCTCTCACATGCCCGTTACTTGCCATGACCTCATAATTTTTTCCCAGAAATTTTTTAATCGTCTTCACCTTTGCCGGTGACTCCACGATTACCAGATACTTTGCCATTTGGTGCTCCTTATATCATCTAAATTGTTTTTATATAATAATTCGGAATGGTCTCCTGAATGAACCCTTTCTGTTCCAGCCTCTCTAAAACCGGCAGAATTTCTACCAGACCATAGGGACTTTTTTCGATCAGGGTTCCAAGACCCACCGGATAAAAATCTAATAAAGCATACACCAACGATTCGTCTTTTTCAAGAAGATTTTTTCTAAAGTCTATTTGTGTCATTATATTTTGGGGCTGTAATTGCAGTTCCTGCAGGAAATCTTCCACACTTACAAAAATGCCGGCGCCCTGCTGGATCAGATGGTTGGTTCCTTCACTCAGGGCATCCGTAACTCTCCCGGGAAGGGCATACACTTCCTTTCCCTGTTCCATGGCATAGTCCGCAGTAATCAGCGATCCGCTCTTTTTTCTTGCCTCCATCACAATCACGTAATCCGCAAGTCCGGCTATGATACGGTTTCTTTGCGGAAAATATCCCGGCAGCGGCGGTGTGCCTGGCGGATATTCCGACAAAATACCTCCCCGATCCTGCATTTTTTCATATAAATACCGGTTTCTTTTCGGATAACACACATCCACGCCACAGCCCAGTACCGCATAGGTATCCCCGTTTTCTTCCAGTGCTCCGCTATGCGCATCCGCATCAATCCCCATCGCCATGCCGCTGATGATATCCATCCGGTTCTGTGCAAGTGCCCTCGCCAGTTTCCCCGTAATCTGGCTTCCATAGGCACTTCTTGTCCGCGCCCCGACAATTGCCACACTCTTTCGTGTTTCTTCCGGCAGCCTGCCAATATAATACAGCGCATAAGGCGCTGCTAAAATCCGCCGAAGCTTTTGCGGATACCGTGCTTCTTCCACGCAGACAAAACCGATTCCTTCCCCCTGCAGTTTTCCCCAGCGCTCCTGTACATCCCATTGCCTCCTGGATTGTGTAATCTTTCCCACATCCTTTTCATCCAGAACCCGGATTTTTTTCATTTGGGATTCCTGCAAGGCATACAGTTCTTCCGCACCGATCCCTTCTGTCATAAGCCCCGTCAGTTTATGTACGGTCAGTCCGGTATTTGCAAGCCAGTACGCATACATACTCATTCTTCCATACCTCCCCAGAATTTATCCCCGATACTCCGGTAACACACAGCTTCTGTCAGATCACAGACACGGATGTTTTCCGCCTTTTGTGTATCGGCAATTGTTCGTGCCACCCGGAGAATTTTATGGTAGGTGCGCGCAGTAAGTGACAGTTTATGGAACATGTTTTCCATATACCGCTGCTCTTTTTCTCCCAGCCGGCAGAACTGGTTTAATTTTGCGGCCGGAATTCCACTGTTGTGAGAAAAATTTTCGTCTTTGAATCGAAAAATCTGGCGTTCCTGACACTCACACACACGGTCCCGGATGGTCTTTGAACTCTCATTATTACCGTTTCCCGTCAGTTCTTCATAAGTAACCATCGGCGCTTCCACACAAAGATCCATGCGGTCAATCAGCGGCTGGGAAATCCGGTCAAAATACCGCTGCAGGGATGCCTGTGTGCATCTGCACCGATTCCGGTCCGGATAATATCCGCAATTGCATGGATTCATAGATGCCAGAAGTAAAAAATCCGATGGATAGGTCACACTGCCGACCGCGCGCGTCAAATGAATCTGATGTTCCTCCAACGGCTGACGCAGCACTTCCATCGTTGATTTGGAAAATTCCGGGAGTTCATCCAGAAAAAGCACACCATGATGTGCCAGTGAAATCTCTCCCGGCCGGATACTTCGTCCACCGCCGGCAAGCCCTGCCATGCTGACCGTATGATGCGGACTGCGAAACGGCCGTTCCTGCAACAGTGTCCGGGAGTCTGCCAGCAGACCGCAGACACTGTATATTTTTGAAACCTCCAGCTGCTCTTTTTTTGTAAGTGGCGGCAGGATTGTAGCCATCCGCTCGGAGATCATGGTTTTTCCGGCTCCCGGCGGCCCGACCATAAGCATATTGTGCATTCCGGACGCTGCGATTTCCGCTGCCCGTTTCAAAAACTGCTGCCCGTTTACTTCGGAAAAATCCGGCACCCCATGGGATCTGTTCTGCCGCCGGCCTGCATATGCCGGCTCTTTATAACCGCCATCCTGCAGATAGCCGATCACCGATTCCAATGCAGGAAATCCGCAGACATCCGCCCCCTGCACCAGACGGCTTTCCATAAGATTATCCGCCGGAACAACAAATTTATGAATTCCTTCCTTTACTCCATCCGAAACCATCGGCAGAATTCCCCGGACCGGCAGTAACTGTCCACTTAAATTCAACTCCCCGGAAAAAATCGTGTCCGCGCACTTCTCCGGTTTTACCAGCCCCATGGCAACCAGCAGTGCAACCGCAATCGGCAGGTCAAATCCGGTTCCGGTTTTCCTTATATTTGCCGGAGAAAGATTTACGGTAATCCGCTTTGCAGGCAGAAGAATTCCGCAATTGTGAAGCGCCGTACGCACTCGTTCCTTCGCCTCCCGCACCTCCGGAGAAAGATATCCTACCATATCAAACACCGGCATTCCCATGCTGATATCCACCTCTACCTGTACCGGCATTGCGCAGATTCCATCCAGCATGGATGTCCTGATTTGGCTATACATATTCACCTCATTCCAACAAATGGGAATTTTGCACAGACACATGCATGAAAAAAGATGCATTTACCTTATCATAAAATGCATCTTTTTGCAACGACTTTATTCGCTTATCACTTTTTTAAGTTTTTCCAGTGCTCTCTTTTCAATCCTGGAAACATAGGAACGGGAAATTCCAAGTGCCCGCGCGATTTCTCTCTGGGTCAGTTCCTGATTTCCTCCGATTCCATATCTTCGCCGAATGATAAATGCTTCTCTCTCGCTTAACACATCATTCATAAAGGTACAGATTTTTTTCATCTGCTCCCTTTTTGTCACTTCATCTGCTACATTTTTATCATGAAACTCCAGCACATCGACAAGCTGAATCTGGTTTCCTTCTTTGTCTGTACCAATCGGTTCAAACATAGAAACTTCTTTGCGCTGTTTTTTCTTTGATCGCAGATGCATCAGCAATTCATTGTCCACACACCGGATGGCATACGTTGCAAATTTATTTCCGTATTCCGGCCGGAAACTGTCTACTGCTTTCATCAGTCCGATCGTACCGATGGAAATCAGATCCTCCTGTTCTTCTTCCGAACTGACATATTTTTTTGCGACATGGGCTACCAGGCGCATGTTGTGCAACACCAGTTCTTCCTTTGCCCCTTGCTCGCCATTTTTTAATCTGCACAGACAGTCTGTTTCCTCTTCCGGTGTCAGGGGAACCAAAAATGTTTTCACACAGCACCTTTTCCAACAGCTTTCTAATATTCTATGTCAGCAGAAGGCATTCTGTGCTTTTCCCTTTTATATTTTTTCTTCCGGTGCCAGTTCCTGTATGCGCCGGATCAGGCTTTCCCTCTCATAAGGAACGTTTCCTTTCAGTACCTCATTCTTTACAAATGCAAATGTTTCCTTCTCCCCCCGCACTGCCAGCATCAGTAAAAGATAGTGGATCAGTGCCTCGGTATCCGGATGGATCAGATAATGCGATCTGCCGTGCATATAGTAATCGAGTGCACTCCGGTCCGTGTATTTGTCTTTCTGGTAGTTTTTGGATGCACTGATCCTGTCAACAAACATTTCCGCCACGTAGCACACCGGCATTTTCATTCCTGCCATCCCCGAATGTTCTTTCCCCGGTTCTTTTGAAATATCATAATCAATCCAGTACTCGAGATGGTGTTTATTGCGTCCTTTGTGATGCAGCCACGCCAGGGAATACCCCTTTTCCTTCCGCTCTGCATTGTTCGGACTCATGGTTCCCTGATAATATTTGCAACCGACCAGAAATTCCGTCGGAGAATATTTTGAAAGATCATGCAGCAGCCCCTGCCTGTATAGTCCGATCTTAAAGCAGCCGACAAGCACCAGATTTTTGTGATGTGTAATTGTGCAAAAATGTTTCCATGCATTACCCATGTTTTTTCATCTCCCTGCTCTCCAGCACACAGATGGTCTGTGGCCGGAGAATGATTTTTCCTCCGCTTACGGGCTTTGGTGCGTCCAAAAACGCAGCATCCTCTTCTCCGCTGTCAATACAGACAACCCATTCTTTCCCTTTTCGCGGTTTAGGCAAAGCCAGTTCCGTTGCCGCGGCAAGAAAATTATAGGCGACATAGACATCCGGCTCTTTTTCGTTTTGGGCATAAGCCCCGCAATAAAGCATTCCCAGGCATAGATGATCCGGTGTCGGTTCTAACATCCACGCACTTGTCCCGTGATAGGAAAGATCCGGATACCCCAGCGATTTATAATCCGAAAACTGGAATGGCATCGGATTTGAAAGCACGGTATGTTCTTTTCGAAACGCAATTACCTGCTGCAGAAATTCGATCTGTCTGCGATGAGACTTCTCATTCTTCCAGTTCACCCAGCCGGTGGGATTATCCTGACAGTATGCATTATTATTTCCGTTCTGGGAATTTCCCATCTCATCACCGCTCCACAACAGAGGAACCCCCTGCGCCAGCATAAGCATAAGAACCGCATTTCTCCAGTTTAATTTCCGCAGCGCATTGATATAACGCTTTCTGGTCGGTCCCTCCACGCCGTAATTATTGCTGAAATTCCAGGAACTCCCATCGAGATTCTGCTCTCCATTTTCCTCATTGTGTTTATCGTTGTACATAAACAGATCTGCAAGCGTAAACCCGTTGTTGCTTGCTATATAATTGATGTAGCCTAAAAAAGCCCCCTGTTTTCTCTGCTGATCGGCAAAATCACGCATATTTCCATTGATATGGTTTAAGACCTGCCGGATCGGATACTGATACTCCTCTTTGTAAATATACAGATTCGGATACTTCCGGCTTGCCGCACATGCTTTTTCCTCAAAATCCACATAAAAGATCTTTGTGCGGCTGAGCATTCCATCCTGCACGATCGCTGTAATGGGCAGATGTTCTCCCAGCAGATGGATTCCGTCCACATGGTATTCCCGCACCCAGTAACGAAGCGCTTCTAAAATCAGATTATGATTCACTTTCTCCGGAAAATACATCTCCATCACACATTCCATGCCGTTTTCATGCAGACGGCGGATCAGCATTCTGAATTCCCGGGAAGCATGCAGCGGATCGGCAGCATACGATGCCTTCACCGCAAAATAATTTCCGGGCTCATATCCCCAGTAATTCACTTTGCGCGGAACCTTTTTTATTTTTTCTGCCGGGCGGATCTGATCCGTCTGTTTTTCTTTCCAACGGATATATTCCGGAAGTTTCTGCTGCTTTGGCAGTTCAATTTCCTCAAACTCATACACCGGCATAAGTTCAACTGTTGTCACACCGAGTTTCTTCAGATAAGGAATCCGGTTCATAAGCGCACGAAATGTCCCCGGAACACTTCTGGTACCGGAATCCATCGTAAAACCACGCACATGCAGCTTGTACATAATCATCTGTTCTCTCGGTATTTCCGGACATACATCCTCCCCCCAGTCAAACTCCTGCACATCAAATGCCCCATGCACCTCATACTGCTGCCGGCTGCGTGAACTGTCATTCCAGACCTGCCGCCCCATGATGGCGTGTGCGCACGGGTCCATTACCGTTTTTCCATTGATCTCAAAATCGTAAATCAGATGTTCCAGATGCAAATCTGCCACTGCGACAGAGCGCACCGATCCCATGCAGTATTCTGCCGGAACAGCTATCTTTTCTTCTTTTTGGGTCTGTATATCCTTAAGTACCACAAAACAGCTGTCCTCTTTTTCCGCATCAAACGTAAAAGTCGTCCATTCTCCCTGAATCGTCACTCCCGGTTTTGCGTAATCCCCTTCTCTGATCCTTTTATTCTCTGTTCGTTTTTTCGTATCTCGTATTTTCATGTTTTTCATTATACCCTTTTTAAAAAACTTTGTATATCACTTTTTCGAATTGACAAGCTCCTTACTCCTCGCTTATAATGATAAAAGACACAAAAAACGATTAAGAAAAGAGGTATCTTATGGAAGATAAAGAAAAAGCAACACCCGTTACCCCGGATGAGATTGAAGATATCCGTGTAACACTTGAGCTGGATGAAGGCGAAGTAGAATGTAAAATTCTCACTATTTTTGAGGTAAACAAACAGGACTACATCGCACTGATGCCACTCAATCCGGACGGCTCCGATCCGGATGAAGGCACCGTTTATCTCTACCGCTATGCGGAGGATGAGGATGGCATTCCACAGATCGACAGCATCACGGATGACGACGAGTACGAAGCCGCTGCTGACCGCTTCGATGAAATGCTCGATGATGACTACTTCAATGCACTCGAAGACGAGGAATAACTTTTATAAAAACCTGCATCGAATACCCGATGCAGGTTTTTTACGGCTCTTTACCGACTTCTTTGATAAAACGCGACAGTTCCACCTCTTTGCCACGCATTTTTTTTACCGAACAGATGGTCAGGGATTCCTTTGCTCTGGTCATTCCCACATAAAACAAACGCCGTTCTTCCTCGACATCCTGCTTTAATACTGCTTTCTTATAAGGCATTACACCCTCGTTGACGTCAATCAGATACACTTTTGTAAATTCCAGCCCCTTGGCGCTGTGCAGTGTTGCAAATGTCACAGCATTCTGATTCCTGCGCTTTTCCTGCGCCAGTCTCTTTAACTCCTGCCGGTATTCTTCTATATGTGCAAACCATTCCTCAAATGTACGGTACCCTTTGGCACTCGCAAGGATTTCATCTGCCACTTCATAAAAATCTTCTTTATTCGCATTCCGGTATTCGGCATACTCTGCCAGATAATCATCGTACCCGATTCCCCGCCGGATATAGTTGATTGCCGCATAAGGGCTCAGACGGGACAAATGTTTCAGATCATACCACAGCTTTTCGATCCGCTCCGCGATCCACGGCTGCTCCTCATATAATTTCATCCACTCATCAAAACATACCGTTTCATCGGGCAGGCTGTCCCTGCCGATATACCGCTTCGGCCGGTTCATAATAGAAAGGAAATCGGCCCTGCTGTCACTTCCCTGTGCGATGCGGATATAAGTGAAAAAATCACGGGCAATCCAGTGCTCATAGATATCCGGAATCCGGTCTTTCGTCTGAAATGCCAGATTGGCAGAAACCATATATTCCATCAGGGCACGCGGCTGCATGTTTGTCCGAAACAGTACTGCGATTTCCGAAAGCGGAACCCCATTTTGCACAGTCTGCCGGATATCTTCTGCCAAAAATGCATTCTCTTTATAGGAGTCCTCAAAGTACTGAAAACGCACCTTCTGTTTCCCGGCTTTTCCGGCACGGATCTTTTTCGGAAAACGTTCTTCATTGTGTGCGATCAGGCGCATAGCTGCCTCCACAATCGGCGGCTCACACCGGTAATTCACCTCAAGGTTCACAATCTTTGCCTGCGGGTATATCTTTTGAAATCCCAGCATAATTTCCGGCTTCGAACCGCGGAACCGATAGATGGACTGGTCATCATCTCCCACTACAAAGAGATTATTTTCCGGTGCGGCAAGCATACACATGATCTTCCACTGGATCAGATTGATATCCTGAAATTCGTCGATCAGAATATAACGGTACTTTTTCTGCCATGCCGAAAGAATATCCTTCCGCTGGGAAAACAGGTCATATGTGTATGTCAGCATATCATCAAAATCTATCAGGCGGTTTCTTTTGAGCCGCTCATCATATTCCCGGTAAATCTTCCGGAAAATCTCCTCCCCACAGCTGGAAGAATAAAAATGTTCCAGCGGAATCTGCTCATTTTTCACACGGCTGATCTCCGTTAAAACATCCCCGATAAATTCCCCTTCATCCCGGTATTCCAGATGATGATAAGACAGAATCTCCCGCATAAACTGATATCGCTGCTCCTCCGATATAATATTTCCGGAATCAAAATGATACGCCAGCTTCAACACCATGAAAAATATGGCGTGGAACGTACCGAAGGTCACTTTCGTTCTCTCTTCTCCTGTCGCTGCAAGAAAACGCTGCTTCATCTCCTGTGCCGCCGCTCGCGTAAATGTAATCACAAGAATATTGGACGGATCTATGTTCTCATATTCAATTAACTGTTTCGTTCTTTGGGTAATTACCGCAGTTTTCCCGGAACCGGGACCTGCCAGAACAAGCATCGGGCCATCCTTATGGCGGATGGCCTGCTGCTGGGATTTATTATAGTTCATTCGTTCTCCCGTGAGAATGTTCTACTGTGCCTGAGAAAGGAGCTCGATTCCTTTACGGATACGGGCAAGAGACTCTTCTTTTCCAAGAACCTCCATAAGCTCGGTGGCACCGCCCGGTGTCATCTGCTTGCCGGATACTGCCGTACGGATCGGCCACATAACATATCCGTTCTTGCAGCCTTTCTGCTCTACATACTTAAGAAGTGTCTGATACAATGCATCGTTGCTGTAATCTTCCTGAGCCTCTAAGACTGGAAGGATCTCCTGCAGCACTTCAAGAGAAGTCTGTGCATTTGTCTTCATTTTCTTGTGCGTGTACATTGCCACATCATATTCCGGAAGTTCCTCAAAGAAATCAATGTGATCCCTGATATCCGGGAAGATCTCGATACGGGTCTGTACCATATGTGCAATCTTCTTCAGATCATAATCTTTGGTGATCACTTCTTTGATATACGGAAGTGCCATCTCGTAGAACTTGTCAAAGTCCATTTTTTTGATGTATTCCCCGTTCATCCATTTTAACTTGGTATAGTCAAAGACTGCCGGTGATTTATTCATATGATGGTAATCAAACTTTTCTACCAGTTCTTCGAGTGTCATGATCTCCTGGTTATCTGCCGGGCTCCATCCAAGCAATGCAACAAAGTTCACGATCGCCTCTGTCAGAAATCCCTGCTCTACCAGATCTTCAAACGACGAATGTCCGCATCGTTTTGACAGCTTCTGATGATTTTCATCCGTAATCAGCGGACAATGGATATATACTGGTACTTCCCAGCCAAATGCCTCATACAGACGATTGTACTTCGGGGAAGAGGAAAGATACTCGTTTCCACGGACAACATGGGTAATTCCCATCAGATGATCGTCTACCACATTTGCAAAATTGTAAGTCGGATATCCATCGGACTTGATCAGAATCATATCGTCCAGCTCCGCATTGTCAACGGTAATATCCCCGTAAATCTCATCCTCGAACGTTGTCGTTCCCTCCGTCGGGTTATTCTGGCGGATGACATACGGTACGCCTGCGGCAAGTTTTTCTTCTACTTCTTCCTTGGAAAGATGCAGACAGTGCTTGTCATATACATGAATTTCTTTTCCTGCAACTACTTTTTTGAGTCCCTCTAAGCGTTCCTTGTCACAGAAACAATAATAGGCCTCGCCTTTATCGATCAGCTCTTTGGCATATTTTAAATAAATGCCCTGTGCCTGGCGCTCACTCTGTACATATGGTCCACAGCCGCCATCCTTGTCCGGTCCCTCGTCATGGATCAGGCCTGTTTTCTGCAGGGTTCGGTAAATAATATCTACAGCGCCTTCCACATAACGCTCCTGATCGGTATCTTCTATTCTTAAGATGAAATCTCCGCCCTCATGCTTTGCTACGAGGTATGCATACAATGCCGTACGAAGATTTCCCACATGCATTCTTCCTGTCGGACTTGGTGCAAATCTTGTTCTTACTTTACTCATCGCGTTTCTCTCCTTATTCTGTCATGTGTTTTATTATATAACAAATACACACATAACGCAAACGAAACATATCATACAGTATATGCTGATCAGAAAGGAAAAAGAAATCCATGAATGCAACTATTAATACTATGCCGGAAATAGACAATGGCAGCCATCAGGTACCTGGCATGTGCTACGTTCCCTGGCAGACATTCGGCAAAACCTACGATCCCATGCGCGGGCTTGCCGCAGGCACAATTTTTCCGGAACTGGATAAACCATTTACCGGAAAATGCAATATGAATATGATGCAGGGAGGGCGGCGGCGATGACAAGACCATCTTCTCAGCCAATGAACCGGTCGGAATTGTACCGCTGGGTTATGGCACTGGGCTTTTGTGCCTATGATATGCTTCTTTATCTGGACACCCATCCGGATGACGCACAGGCACTCTCTTATTACAATCAGTGCAACGAATTATACAATTCAGCTAAAAAGACATACGAGGAACGTTTCGAACCGTTGTCCGCATTTGGCAGCCAGCCGCTGGAGGACTGGGACTGGAATGACGGTCCAATGCCATGGGAAGGAGTGAAATAAGCTATGTGGAATTATGAAAAAAGACTGCAATATCCGATTTCCATTTCAACACCAAATGCTAAGATGGCATCTTTTATTATAAGTCAGTACGGTGGTCTGTATTGCAATACCCTATAATATGTTATTTCTTTTCTGCGTCTGCCAAAATTCCGGCTGCGATGGCTGCTGCCATCTTCTTGGCATTATACAGCGTTACATCGTCTTTGTCATCGACAAAGCAGCACTCGATCAGCATGGCCGGAGAATTGGTTCGGCGCAGCACATACAGATCCTTGCGCGTCTTTACGCCGCGGTTGCGGAATCCAAGAGCTGAAATTGCTTTTACAACACGCTCGGCAGGTGTCTTTGCTGCACTCGCTGGACTGTATACCCACACTTCTGTTCCTGTTGTCTTTCCGTCCCCTTTCTTATCAGTTGCTCCAGAATTAAAATGAATCGAAATGTCCAGATCAGCCTTATGCTGATTACATTTTGCTACGATACGTTTTAAAACATCCGTCTGGCTTTTTCCGTTCTGACAGGTGCAGTCGTATACGGTATGACCTTTTTTTCTAAGCAACTTTATTACTTTCTTCTTTACTTTACGTGCCTCTGTGGACTCCTTGATGAGTCCAACAGCACCGCAAGCAATTTTTCCATCCGGGTTATGCCCGGCATGTACGTTGATTTTCATATGTAATTACTCCTCCTTCACTTCTGGTATTCCTGCTACGCTGGTGAGCAGTGATACCACGCCTGATACAATTGCAGATGATACGACCAGCTTCCAATCCACAGACGATACCACAGCGGCAGTACCAATCACTGCAACGGCAGTCTGTGCCATCGTCTTAACGGCACGAATTCCGGCGGCTTTCATCCATTTTTCTGTGCTTACGCTTGGTTTTAATACACAATTCTTTAACATGTTATTCTCCTTCCTGTGGCTCTGTTGGTAGAGCCATCAATGCGTTATACAGTTGTGTTCCTACTCCGTTCCCATGAAGTGCGTGATACTGCTGGTACTCGTCCTCTAAGGACTGTTTTACATATACTGGACAATATCCGAGATCATCATGGTATTTGTTATACAAACGAATCAGATCGGCACGAAGCAATGCCCTGACTCCTTTGCGTGTGGCGATTACCTGCTTATATAAGCAAACTGTCACGCCCGCTAATGTGGTTAATAATTGCCAGTTATTTGACAAAAATTCAATCATATGTATTCCCTTCTTTATTATTATGCTTTAAGTATAACGCCCGTTCGGGTTGTGTTTGTACCAAGTTTCCATGAAACAGCAATTTAACTTTTGAGAACTCTCCAATGGTTTTAAAAAAATACAATCTTGCAAAAAACGGAAGCATTACTATTCCATGCTTGAATTGCATTATTTTTTTCGTTGGGCATTTAGCAAGCCATTTTTTAATAGCGACAACCGTTGGCTATCAGTCAGACAGTATTAGAAGCAGAGTCTCGTTCGTTAATGGAAACGAGCAAATAGGAGTGACTATTGCTTATTCGAAAGAAGATACACTGGAGGCCTATTCCGGGAAGTTTACTATCAGTAATACGAGAGATTCGATGGATGTTATTGTCATAGGTATTAAAAATTACAGCAAAGTGTAAAGTTAATTATTTGTTGTTAGATTAGTATTTTTAATTATTTTTTCTCCGTCAGAAACATCTGGAACAATAAGATATTTTACAATAGATGCCTCAGATATATTTGATGCTTTTTTGTAGAATGGAATATTTATAAGCACTATTGTAGTATTATCAATGCCATTAGCATAAAAATCGAAGTAAATAATATTTCCGCTGCGTACTATTCTAAACTTTTTAATTTGTCTAAGAGTATTGTACCTTTGAATTATATAGGGATTGTCTGCATATTCTTCAATAATATCAAAGTTGCAATTGCCGCCTAATCCATTATTAAAAACTTGACTAATTGCGACATTAAAATGGTTATAACTTGCTCCTTGTGCCCCTGTTTCCGAAAAATAAGTAATTTTAAAAAATCTAAACCATCCACCTGCATTACCAATACTTTTTTCATAGTAGAAATTTTTAGTAATGCCATCCGGATTAATGATTTGAAATTTACTATTTAAATTGCTGTTTGATTTTAATTGTAACTCGTAAATTTGATTAAGAAAGAAGGAAAAATATGAAATTAAAGACAAAAAAGAGCATTTATAACATAGTAGATGCTAACCACAAAGAAGGAAAACTACATATTGTATTTAATAATGAAGAAACCTGTGAAAAATTGCAGACCATTTTTTCTGACAAGAATAGCCTTTCGAGATTAGAGATCTATTCAGACGAGGATGTATTGACATCTGTGATTCCTGGATATGTTGTCCTTGAAAAAATAGAGCTGCAGAGAGAAGAAAAGACGGTTATCCTTGAAAAAGAAGTAGATGATACAGAGATGCGTATTACGGCAGTATCTGTGGATTTAGAGGAAAATGTGGTAAAAACAGAAGCAAACACAGATAGCATCGAAAAGCAGAGAGCAGATCTTGACTATATGGCAATGCAGATGGAGGTAAGTTTAGATGAGTAAGAATTATAACAAGGTAAAAGAATATTACGATCGCGGATATTGGAGCAAAGCGCGTGTGCAAAATGCAGTTGGAAAGTGGATCACGGAAGAGGAGTACAAAGAAATTACCGGTGAGGAATATGCCCCAAAATAATTGCTTTGTCCTATAATGGAAAGAAAACCATATAGGATAGGAGATTGCAATGGAAGAAAAGTTTCGTACAGAATTGCTGGCAATACTGGATAAGAAGATGGATAAAGAGCAGATCAATGAAGTGGATATCGCATTGACTGCTCTTTTTTGTAAATATGAAGTAGTGGAGCAGTGTACGGATTTAGTGCCGGTTAATGAGCAGGAAAACGAGAAGATCCTCAAAACTTATATAGCATCTATGCGCTTGGAAGGGCACTCTGATCGTACACTGGAACAATACAGGGATGCGGTTGTGAAACTTCTCGAAGATATTCCAAAAGATTTTGCGGAAATCCGAACAAATGACATTCGTTTTCATCTTGCTAAATATCAGAGTACGCACAAAGTGAGCTCCGTAACGGTAGATAATAAGCGGCGATTTCTGTCTACGTTCTTTGCATGGTTGACAGCAGAAGAGATTATTTCTAAGAATCCAATGTTGCGAATCAAGCGCATCAAACAGAAAAAAGTAGATAAGAAGCCATTTTCTGCTGCGGAAATGGAGAAAATCCGGGACTGCCTGAAGACTTCGAGAGAAAAGGCACTGGTGGAGTTTATGCTTTCCACAGGTTGTCGTGTTTCAGAAGTGGCTCATTTACGCATGGAAAATATAGATTTCCGAACAGGAGAGTGCACAGTACTGGGAAAGGGGAATAAAGAACGTACTGTATATATAAGTGATAATGCAATGTATTATTTACAACGCTATTTGGCAGAACGAAGTTGGAATGCATCTTCCCCGTTATTTTTAAATAAAAGAGGGACAGGGATGTCAAAGTGTAGCATCGAGCATTTGGTTTGCCAGATTGGAAGAAGAGCTGGTGTAGAAAAGGTACATCCGCACCGTTTTCGCCGGACAATGGCAACAAATGCAGCAAAAAGGGGACTGCCAATACAATATATACAGGCAATTTTAGGTCATAGCAAGATAGATACAACTATGATCTATTGCAACGTGAACAAAGAATCAGTAAAAGCGGCGTATCTTAAAGTTGCGTAGAACAAACAGCAATTTAAATACTGTATTTTATGCGATTAAAGAAACAAAAGATGCGAACAACGCTGACCCTGGAATTGCACGTATGCCACCGAACAGCAATTATGATACTTCTACCAATAATCCGTTTCCAAATTTCCACACGATACTTTTAACAATTCCATTTGTTGAGCTAGGTAGTGGCTATGCGGTTCAAATAGGTGTAGCTATAGCTTCACAATACAATGGAAAATTAGCCGTTCGTGTCAAAGATTCGGGAAATTGGCAGGATTGGAATGTTATTTCTTAATAATACTCTTTCCAGAATAAAACTAAACATCGTATAGAATAAAGTCCCCATCCCAAACTTGTACAAAACAAAAAGTAGTACTTCGTGGACTTGTAAGCAACCCAGAGCTATAGTTTAAAGTTTCTAAGCCATTCCACGAAAATATCATAAGTGTGTAATCGCCAACATTTTTAAAAGTTGTTACGTTCTTAGATATCAAATTATAGAATTTATCTTCTATTGTGTTTATTTTGTATATCCCACAACCACCAGATACTTGCGACGATGAAGACCAATTATCAATAACTTTTCTGACTTTAAAATTATTTACGTCATTTAAATTGCTGTTTATTTGCGCAATACTTGCAGCCATCGTCCCCTCTATGTTCGGATTCGCCTGCCGCGCGTCTAGTGCACTCCCGGGTTCTGTGGTGGTATTGTTGTTCACTATTGCCGGTTTTCCATCCAGGTCATTGTATTTCCCCGAAAATGCAACCGTCTTTAAATCTGCAAAAAACTTTGCAATCTTTCCAAGAATCTTCGGCATTTTCTCCTTGGATGCTATGTTTTCTCTTTTTGCTGCTACTGTAAACTCCGGCTCCTGTAATGCATCTGTTGCATTTTCCCTTGTTTTCATCTGTTCATCAATCTTTTTCAGATTGGCATTCACAACATCCACATCGTAATCATCCTGTGGATCATCCATCTGCAGATCATAGTATTTTGTTTTTGTCATGGCAAAACCTCCTCTTTCAATTGCCTGTGCGTATAGCTATGTAACTGTGCATGCGTAAATTTATGCAAAACTGCATGTGTATTATAAATAAGAAGAACTTTGTAGCATATATCCTCTGGTGACATACGCCGGATCAGTTCTTCAACAACTCCGACACGATCCGCTACATTCAATTTCAGATGCACGAGTATGTAATAATGCTCCTCATCTGAATACAGATCATAATTGTTTTCTCCTAGGCTGGCATTTAAACATTTTACAAGTGTCGGATGCGTATACGGTATCCGTTCATTCCACCGCATTGACACACGCGACCGACGGAGTTCTAAATTTTCACCAGCACCTGGAATGATATGTAAGATTCTTTCGAACCGCTCGATGCCTTCTGCATCTGAAGTCTCTATGAATGCATTTCGTAATATTTTAGTAGTATCCATGTTAAGAGCCGCCACCTGCTTATCCTCGCTCTGCATCAATTGCTTCATTTCTTCAAACTGTTGCATAAACGGAGGCAGATAATCAATCATTTTTTTAGCCACTTACATCACCCCTTACCGGAATTGCATCTTCATCCAATGTTACATTTTCAGATGCACCATTCAGTTTCACATCTGTAATATCCAATATCCCATCAATCAGAAGCAACCGGGATTCAATCTGGCTCTTGCGCACCACCAGGTTATCTTCATTACTCCAATCAGCAGAAAGTTCTGTAAAATACCCATCTATTGTCGACTGCATATCGGATTTCAAGGATTCAAATGAATATCCATTCTTATAAACCGCGGTAACCGCCACAGCAACAGGAACTTCTTTCACTCCCATAACCTTTACCACATGCCCAATAGGTGCCAGACCATATCCATCTCCTGTCTTATCATCCGGATCTACATCATTTTGTACTTTCTTCACTAATGTAGCTGATGGAGCTTTAAACTCTGATGATATGATATACACTCGAACAGTGCCACCCACTGTAAGAAGTTTATTTTTTGCAGCATCATGTACCGCTTTCAACCATGCAAATACTTCCGTTCCAACGGTTTCCGCAGACTGCTTTCCAATCCACTCCGTAACTGCTGTAACAGGAATAAACTTTGCCGGATCATATCCTTTTTCCCACATCCGGATAACTTTGCATGCACCAACTCCATCAATGGCCGATACACGTTCCTTATAATCCGGATTGTTGCCACAAAAGCTTGTACTAGAAAATCCCTCGTAATAACGTTCACGGAAATCTTCCACATCTTCCTCATCCTCACCGGGGATCAAAACCTCTGTAAGTTCCGCTGATTCCATATCATTCAGATCATTCTTTGTTTCAATCGTAAGCAATGTTCCCAGCTGCTGGTTTCCAACAATACCGGCAGTCTCACATGTTACCTGGTACTCTCCGGTTGCTTTATCCATTACAGATGTTACCTCATAGTTCAAATCTCCGAGATTAAAACGATCACCAATGGAAATATCTGTATCTGACGGTTTTACCACCATTTTACATATCGCATTCGTTTCTTCCTTTGGATAAATTCCGTTTTCTGCTGCTCGTTTGATTAAATAATAGTAGGATGCTGTATCTGCATATACTTCATTCACAATCATATCCATGTCTATGTACGCTTGCGCAAGCTCCATAGCCATCGGAGCAATCGCATCGTAAATCACAGATCCTTCACGCTTGTCCAGCTTATCACTCACCTGCGAAAGCATTTCTTCCATAATGGAATCAAAATCTTTATTCTCAAACACTAATATCCCACCTCCGTTTCCAATCCGCTTACTTTATCACCTTCTGCTGTAATTACAGAAAATGTAACATGCAGGGCTTTCTTTCCAACCGGTTCCATTTCAAAATCTGTACAGGAATCAAAACGATCATCTGCAGTAATTGCATCCGTAATCCTCAGTGGCAGTTCTGACATAACATAAGATAGAGACTTCCCCCTCAGATCCTGAAACTCCACTCCATAATTCCATGAATAAATTACATTTTCATATCGCTCTGTGTTCAAAATTTTCAATATTGCCTGCCGGTTTGCATCTTCTCCATCTGCTTTGCCAAGAAAAATTCTTGAATCTTTCTCAATGGTTCCTATCTGCATTGCATATGTAAGAGACGGATCATTTTCCACTTCAAAGCCGGTCATATCATCTTCTTCATCGTCATCATCATAATTTGTCGGGATCATTCCTTCACCACCTTGTCTATTACCACAAACTCCTGACCGCCGCTTTTGCGCATCATCAACACTTCATCCCCAGCTTTTAAGGAATTGTGAATCATAATCTTTACATTTTCCAACACAATGTCATCACCAGCTCCGCCCGATCGGTCCTTCGTTTTCCATCCATACTCTTTCTTAATTGTTACTTCAACCTCATGGTCCGTCATGCTTTGTGGCACCACCAAAAATTCTTCTCCAATTTCAAAAGAGTTTGTAATTTTCACTTTCAGAGGATCTTCGCTGGTAACCACACCGGTCACATAATCACACATCTTTGCAGCCCGTACCGCATCCATTGCAATCTTCTTAATCAACTGCACCAGATTTCCGCTACTCACTAAAATCACCCCCAGACAAAACCAGGTCCATTGTATATTCACAATTTTTAAATGTGTGTGTCACTTTCTCTACCAGCATATAATTCGCAATTTTCAGATCTCCCAAATCAAGTATGACTGGCACAAGCGATCCTCCACGCACTTTACTGTTTCCAATCACACCTGATATGGTAAGTGTACGCTTCTCATGGCTATACAATTTCAATAATGCCTGTGCTTTCAGCTTTCCAATATCCGGACTATTGATCTCATCCGTAAACTGCAACGTTCCCCATTTTGCGATTTTCTTATTGTCACGTACCAGATAAATTCCATAACTGGTTCCAGTATTTTGACTTGTTGATGTCTTTGTACTTCCTTTTTTCTTCTTACTGGATTTCTTTTTCTTATAGATCAACTTGATCTGGTTATACACATCCGTATCAATCGTTGTTTTGTAGGAATAATCTTCTCCTGTTTCCGCATCTACCAGACAGGTATTTACCTTCATCTTTGCCACATCAGTCAGGCACAATTTTCCAATATTATCATAAAAAACATATGTCTTTCCTTTTACCATTAAAGTATCATCCAACGCGTTTTGAATCATATCGAACAATGCCGTATTGTCCTCAACCGCTGATCTGCGCCACCCTGTCTTTGCCAGTGTGCCGCATTTTAACAGGAAGCGCTTTGCAATAATCCGAATTACTTCATCTGCTGTTTTTTTACTATAGATAAGTGTGTCTTTGTTTTTCAGATACCTAAGCTGATCATATACGGTATACGATGCCATTCCATCTTTCTTAACTTCTTTCGTGAAAACAAAGCCATAGAAAAACTTCTTAGCGTCCACAGTGACAAGAACTTCATTTCCCATGCCTATGGAAAATCCTTTTTCAACTTTTGCTGTGAAAGTAAATTTGCCAGGTGTGCTGTCTCTTTCCCATACAACCTTTGCTCCATCTTCCACTGGTACTGTAAATTTCTTTTTCCCATTATTTACAGTAATCATTACATTGCCATTCGGTATTTTTCCCGTTTCTGCTTCATCGGCTTTTATTGTTTCCGCTTTTGCCTCATGACGCGATAATATTTTCTGCAGATATTGCAATTCTTTCTTGGAATCCTTTTTTTCACCAGAACCGGATGAATTATTTCCAGTATTTACATATTTTGGCGTGCCATAACCGGTAATTGTGGCATTATTCAAAGAATATGTCCGCCGCGCTACCTTATCGGATGTATTTCCTTCAATAGTATGTAACTGGCCACCACTAACACTTTCAACAATTCCTACATGGCTGCGGCCTGTTTTAAAATAAACAATATCCCCTCTTTTTGGCGTGTACTTCCCTTTATACTTAAACTGTCCTTTCTTTTGATACCACTGCATACCATAAGCTACGGATGCCGTTTTCGGAACAATGGAAGTAGATACCCCGGCTTCATGCGCACACCATGAAACAAACGAATGGCACCATGCAGCACCATTCGCTCCTGTATATACTCCATATTTGGTTTTATTGCTTCCCTGCTCCAGGTACCCGATCTCGCCAATCGCTACATCAACGATATCTTTCATCAGCTACCACCTCCCGGAAGTTTCAATACCGTTCCTGCATACAAATAATGACCATTCGATGATGATTTTCGTCCATGCTTACGAGCTGCATCCTCAATCGTTTTTTGATTCAATTGATATATTTTCTTCCACGCAGACGCATTATTAAGTTGCTTTTTGGCAATTTTCATCAAAGTATCACCTGATTTTACTTTATATGTACTTGCAACTTCTTTTGTTTGTTTCCGATTTTTTTTGACTGTTACAACAGCTTTTTTCTTTCCGGATTTTGTTTTCTTTTTTTTGATTACAAGTTTTTTTGCTCCCCAATGGCGATATTCTTTCATTGACAGCTTGATGCATACATCCATTCCATATTTGTCAGCATCCTCTATAATTTCATAGGATTCAATTGACACATCCATTGTAGTATCCCATAGTAGCTGATTTGTCCGATGTTCATAGCGCAGCATCTTAAACTGCACTGGCTTTTTCTCAGTGACCCATTTTTTTAATAAATCCGTGTAATATGCAGGTCGCGTTTCTGTCTTTGGCTGTGCAAATGGATATTTCTGCGTTGGCAAGAGCAACTCGTCAATTGTTATATCTGACAATCCAGGCGATTTCAAAACGTTGACCTCACTCTCATTGATAAGTGACACTGTCGAATTACTTCCATTGATTTTAATGTCCAGCTTTCCCGGTGTGACCGGAAAGAGAACGCCTCCTAAATACATTTCATACATTAGTGTTCTCCTTCCGCTGCTGAATTCATTTCTTCCTCTACTTTACTTCTCAAATGTTCCACCACTCCATCAATGTCCATATCACTACTGATATTATTATGGTTGATCATCTCAACCTTGATCTGTGCTGTCGTAAATTTATTCACATACTCACGATCTGCAATATCTCTCAGGTACTTCAGATCCTCGCTGGATGCAGATAATGTATTAGCTGTTTTGGCGGTATTCTTTGCAGTGTCTGCTGTATTTGCTGCTGTTGCCGCGTTGCTGGATGCAAGCGCATTTGGATAATTATTTGCACTTGGAATATTCGTGGCTTTTGATGATATTGTATTCTTTATTTTACTGGTTACACCATCGCCCCATGCTGCTCCGGCAGTATATGCATCTTTGGCCCATCCACTTTGATAGACATCATACGTTTTTATTCCTTTATTAAATGCATCTGTTACGCTGGTATAATCTTTTGTATTTCCGGCAGCTGCAGCCGCTTTTGATGCATAATTATCTGCGGCACTCGTAATGCCGCTATAATCAAATTCGACAAAAGGCAGCTTGTTAAGCGCGGAACAAATACCAGATACTACAGTAAGTGCTGTAGACAGCATGTTATACCAACGAGTTTGAACATGACTTATGGAATTGTGAAAAGCAGTTTCAACATTGGTTGCACATGCCCCTGCCGCATTCCATATTCCAATAAAAACATCTGCAACTGATAATCCCAAATTTTTAAAATACTGAATAGCCACATTTACGCTTCCCGTTACAACACCAAAAGCCGACTGTGCAATGTGTCCAGCTCCTGAAAAATGATTACATAACGCAACCAACACAATGATCAATGCCATAATTCCAACAACTATCCATGTTAACGGGCAAGACAACATTGCAGTATTTAGCCCGTACTGTGCCGCGGTTGCAGCCGCAGTTGCACTTGCTTCTGTTCCTGTTGCTACTGCGTGCGCATATGATGCAACACACATTGTAATCTTAATTCCTGTTGATATCATATCTATTGCGTTCGTAATACCAACATAAGTTGCATAAGCCGCTAATGCTGCAACCACACCATAAACAACAGGACCAATAATTTGCCAGTTGTCTTGTACAAAGGTTCCTATTGATCCAATTCCTTCAAATATATCAAGTACCACACCTGCTACTACTGCAAGATCATTTATTGCATTTGTAGCAAACTCCTGAAACCCGTCTGTATTTGCCAAATCATTAAGTCTCTGTAAAACCGGCTGAAATGCCATAGTGGCGTCATTTTGAAATACCGTCCACATCTGTCCCCATGTCATTGGCATATTTTCAAAATTAGCATTTATCTCATCAGTCGCAGCAAATACCGCCTGCTTCACAACATCAGCCGACAGTTCCCCATCTTGTGCCATGCTTCGAATCTTACCGATTGGAACATTAAGATAATCTGCAATATTCTGAATCAGATTCGGTGCCTGCTCAAAAATACTGTTTAACTCATCACCTCGAAGTACACCAGAGCCCAGCGCCTGTGATAACTGCAATTCTGCATTTGCTGCTTCCTGCGTAGACGCTCCCGCAATTGTCATCTGCTTTTGGACTAAATTTGCGAACTGGACAACTTCTGCACTGGAACTAAATGCATCTTTCGCATTATTACCAAATCGGGCAACTACACTTGCCATATCTCCTAATGATCCTCTGGCATCGTTTGCAGCCACATAAACCATGTTGTACAAATCGGCCGTACTCTGCAATCCGTCATTCATCATATTTAATCTGGAAGTGGTCTGTGTGATCTCATCCGATGTCTGCAAAATTTTTCCAGCCGTCTGAATACTCAGGTACGCCCCTGCCATTCGTTTAATTGCCGAAACTAAATTCGATGATTCACTTGCACCGTTTTGCAATGACTGATTAAATTGTTCCTGTCTTCGAATATTATCATTGATCGGACTACTCGCCTGTTGCATTGTTTGATTGAATTCTTCCGCAGCTACAGTTGCCTGTGCAATTTCATTCCGGGCGGCTTCCAATGATGTAGTATCCACACCAGAATTCATTGCCTGGTTCATATCATAAATCGAAGAAATTGCCATATTGACAGAACTGATTATATGCATAAGGGGAGCACTAAAGTTATCCGCCAATTGTATTCCTGTTGTTATGTAAGCCATACCATCACCGTCCTTCTGCTTCCCTTGCTATCCTCTTTGCTTCTTTCTTTTCCGCTTCAATCCTTATATCTATACAAGCAATAATAAAAGCCTTTTCTTCGTCCTCTAAAGCAACCCACTGGGAAGGGAGAATGTGAAGCTTGTGCAATGCATAATATGCATAGTTAGACTCCACATCCCCTTCCTCAATTAGTTTTTTGCCTGTTTAGTCTTATCTTCTAAAGTTTCAAACCCCTGAAAATTTTGAACCCATGCAGAAAGATCCTGATATTCTCCCGGATTGTCGATCATGGCATAAAGCAGCTCTCCCGGTGTCTTTACCCCATAGGAATCCTGCAGTTCCTTGTTGTAAAGATCTGGATCAACAATACTTTCTGCAATCAACGCATTGATGTATGCTGATGTATCTAATTTCGGGCGGAACATATTCGGTTTTCCTGCTACCGGAACCTCTTTCGTATAGCTTTCGCGGATTACTTCGTTTCGTTTTGAAGTAATCGGGCGAAACTCAAACTCCAAAGGCTTTCCATTTTCATCCACAAACGCTTTCGATGGTGCATACTTCCCGTTCTCTCTTTTAATTTTGTTTTTTGCTAAAAATCTGCTTAAATTTGACATACATTGTCTCCTTTCTTCCTATGAAAAATCCCCTCATGCCAGACACATAAGGGGCAATATTACGCTGCAAGTCCAATAATTTCCTGAAACTCTTTCGGCATATCAAAATCATCAAATGTGAAGCTAACATCCTCGTCCAGATATGAGTCAGAAGATGCATCAAATTTCGCAAGCACTCCACTGTCAATGTTGCACTGTAAAAGAGTGATTGTCTGAGACCCTGCAGCACTGGATGGATCATCATTCGTGATCTGAATTTCGAAATAGACATCCTCACCAGTGTTTTTAAAATCAAGCATCATTTTACGGAAAATGCTCGTATTATAATGTATTGTACAAGATCCGGTTCCTTCCCATGATACCGACTTATTTCCCTTTCCTGTCTTGCCAAGAGTTGGAACCTTTGCCTTGTTCTTCTTGAAATTCGCTTCAAGCTTGATTGCGGTCATCAGATTGTATCTACGTTCACCAATTGTCACGTAGCACTCTGCAAGAGCTGCAGAGATAGAATCCTTTGCAAGCATCACATTATTCATTTATACTTCACCCCCTTATTTCACTACTGTAGTCATGTACATAATACTCATGGCATTTACAACTTCAACCGTATTATTAACGACTACCGATTTCTTTGATTCTCCCTGTTCCACGGTGACATTATCCCGCTTGAAATTCTCAATAGCCCGCAAATTCTGTAATTTTTCACGGATCTCGCACAGCCCACTTTTCAAACTGTTCCGCCCTGGATCATCATTTGGGAACTTCCCACGGAACCGTGTCTTAAAGAGCAGAGCATCATCATTTGCAAGCTGGTCTACAACCCTGATTGTCTGATTGTCGCAAAAAAATTCGTTGCAATCTTCCGTGATGGTTATGTGTGTATTGATATCACTTAGAATCTCAATTTCATCATCATTTCTATCAAACACAAGCTGTCCCTTTTTGATATAATCTTCCAGATCATTGTCAATTGGCTCAATGGAAAATTCACCATCGTACACTCTGCCCTCGCAGGACTTATTCACCGCAGTGGAGCATTCCACCCCGGTAAGCCAATATACAGCGGATGCTTCCGGCCAGCCCTCGTCCGTCGTTTTATTCGGTGTGGAAATAACTCCCATATAGTCAGCATCCGACTTGTAAAGCACAAGCTGAAACTTCTTACCAACTTCATCACGCATACGCTTTACATATGCCACATACAGCCTCTTGGTCACCTCATCTGTAACCACAACGCCCATCGTATTAAATCCGTAGGCTTCTGCCTTTGCCAGATACTCCGCATGCGCATCGCCATTGACGACACCATTCGTTCCACCAGACAGTGCTGCCGATGCAACTGCTGCAAGTTCCAACGTATCTGTTTTAAATGTCACAAAGTCATTATCTTTCAGATCAGCCGCTTTTTTTACATTCTGTACTTCAATTCTGGACGTATCAAGATATGTAGTTACATTCCACGACTCTGGATCATCCACGTCCTTTGCTATGGAGATCCTGATCGCATTGCCGCGTGTCCCCGTGTGCTTAGCTGTAGCATAATCATTGGACGCTTTTGTCCCGCCGCCGTTTAACCGGTATGCATACAGCACCAAGGTTCCGCCAGCAAACAGATCTCGCAGTCCTTTCATCTTATCGTCGGTATAACTATATCCGAATATCTTTTTCGAATACTTCTGCATATCCGCTGTAGTAACCTTAAAAACCGTATCATCCGGTCCCCAGTCAAGTTCCAGCGGCATTGTGGCAATACCACGGTCAGACAATGCCGCAGATGCAATCCCCGCACTTACGACATTGATATACGCGCCCGGAAGCACTTTGTTCTGGGTTATCCATGTTCCTCCGCCAAATGCCATTTACTTCACTTCCTTTCTCAGATAATCACCGGTGATCTTATCCACCTGCGCAATCGTATATGTTTTTCCATCTTCCAGCAACGCTTCCAGCAGATCCCGCTGTTTCTTATAGCGTTTGGATTCTGCCAGCTGCTGCTTTGTAAATACATCAGCAGATGCCTGCGGTTTTACTTCTGGCTTTGTATCGCCCATATTGTTCACCTATCCTTTCAAATGTAATATTGTTGTAATGGTTTCCATAAGAGGAGCCGGAGTCTCTACCTTGCGGACGAAATAATTGTAATTTGCAAAGAAATTCAGCACTCCGTCTGTAATCTCATGATGCATGTCCGTCCCTCGTACCGGCCTGTCTGCATCCAAAGGCGTAATATTCTCCAACGCCCATAACATACGGTCAGCTACATCGCGGCATTCACTATTCGGATTGTCCTCCGATTCCGGGAAATACTGTATACAAAATGGATTGTCCATCAAATACCGTTTGGATGGGAAATCTGTCTTGGATGGATTTAAGAGGGTAATAAAAAAGCAAGGCTCTTTCAAGTCCTGCTTTATTTTCTCTGTATAAATTTCATAATCATCCCCAAACTCTTCGTTCAGGGCAATTGCTATCCCAACTATCACGTTGTTAAGCATTAAATACACCTCCCAAGAACTCTTCCAGCCTCTTTTCCAGTAACCCAGGAGCCATACGTTTGATTTCATTTTCAGAAATAGTCATCATAAACTGCCCTTTAACCCATCCGTTATGGTTTGCTGTTCGATGTCCGAATTCTACAAAACTCGCATACTCAGTTGGATTCGTAATTTTAATAATGTACTGGTTCCCTGATTTTGTAACTTGAATGCTATCAACAGCCGCCTGTACTCCTTCTTTATTACCTGCAGTCCACCCTCTTCGAAGAGTACCACCAACCTTACCTGAACTTGCTGGATATTTTCCTACAGGTGTCCTTTTGATTACCTTTGTGAGCAATCTGGCCGCAAGTTCCTTTGCACATGATTTGCAAAAAGAATTCCTTGTAGCCTCGCTGCCTGCCAATCTATTCAAATTTTCCTGAAACTTCACCAACTCCAGCATATCCACGCTTCCCATTCCCATCATGCATACCTCTCTGATAATTGCAACACTATCTCCTGATGTGTCGGATATACTGCTGCCACGCTGCCACATTCATACGTCCGTGTTCTTCCTGCCTGTGTCACCGTGATTCTGGCTCCCGGCTTGATCTGTACATCCGGGGATAAAAACAGCTTTGTGACCTGTGCGGTCTTTGCCGCCGATTCCGTCTGATCCACCGCACTGACGCTGGAATATGACAGCCGGCATGGTTCATCTTCCAGTACCACCGCATCTTTTTCCGTGGTAATCTTTGTTTTGGGATCCTTTACTTTCTGACGCTCCATAACGGTGCATCTGCCATTGTATGTGGCTTCCTGCGCTTTCCTTGCAAGTGCCTGCGCCTGTTTGATTGCATCCGCGATCATTTCCATGCCACCTTTCTGTATCGGTTCAATGAGGACTTATAATTTTTCAGCACTGTGTCCTTGAAATTATCATCCACATACTGCCGGAATGATGTAGATGTATCACCCTCGGAAATAGAGGAAACCGAACCAATGGCTCCCGTCTCACTCCCGATATTTTCATTCCGGTACAGATCCATCGCCATGCGGTAGCCGGTGTTCACCAGTCCAGCCGGCATTTCCCCCACATGACAATAGTTCTTGATGGTTTCCTCCACATCCTCAATGACAAATTCAAGCACCGGATCCTTGGAATCATCCTCAATTCCAAGGAGTGCCTTTAACTTTGCCAGCTCCATAGGCTACCCGATCTTGTGCTTGATCGCTACGATTCTAAGCTGCTTTGGCTCGTATACCGGATTCCAGTTCTCTGCCATTGCAAGCTCTGCTCTTGTTGGTGTCTCCACATGTTCACGCTTTGCTCCGGTGTATGCGATTCCTCTCGGATGCAGGATAAACGCCCTACGGTTAATCAGATAATCAATACCACCACCGGTCTGTTTGTCACGATCAACCTCTGTTGCTACATGACCGACCGGAGAACCATTTCCATATGCGATTGCTCCATTTCCAAACAGATATGTGGTATACACACCATTTTTAGCATCCACCGGGCAACCATCATCCACGGTCACACGTCTGCCCTGGTAGGTGTCAAACTCAACATCTGTAGAATCACGCTCGGTCTCAATCAGGTTCAGTTTTTTCAGATAAGACTTGGTCGCAGAGTGCATTGCTACGCCGGATAACTGCGCCTGTGCATCACCAAGAAGCTGGCACGCATCGATAAATGCAGATGCACTGATCTGCTTTGCGGCATCCGTCTTTCCAATAGTCAGATCAAGGATATGATCCGCCATTCTGGTCTCTGCCGCCGGTGTTCCACTATCTCCCGCGGTAGTGGTTCCAAACACACCGGACAGGATCGCGATCAACTCTTTCTGCATATCTCTCGCCCAGTAACCAGCTACCAGATCACCGATCGCTTTCATCGGATCTGCTCCTGCAAGTGCTGCAGAAAGATTACTTGCTCCCCACATATTCTGACGGAGGATGGTTGTAGATACATCCTTGTTGGAGCCAATTTTCTTCGGTGTCATTTTTACGTCTTCAAGGATTGCTTCGGATTCTCCCTGTAAATCCTCAAAAAACGGCATGTTGTGTGTTCTTGCCGCTTCGGATGCAAGCGTATCAAATTCCGGGCTGTTTACCACGATCCCCGACTGGAAAAACGCGGACAACTCCATTGTTCTGTTGATTACATACCGGTTAAACAGTTCCGGTACGATCACGTCTGCAATTTTTGTAATTGCCATAAATCATCTTCCTTTCATACTGTTATAATGTTACTCCGGCGGCTGCGGCCAGTGCCTTTGCCTGCTCCGGATTGGATTTTAAAAGTTCACCCTGTTTGGTCAGATTGAACGTCTCTTTTGCAAATGGGTTCGCAGTTCCTGCGCCGCCGAAGCCACCCTGTGGATGATACGGTGGCTTCGGCTGTTCCTGTTTGAACAGATGTGCCATTGTCTTATCTTCCTTATACGGTTTTACTGCATCCTCTACACCAACCGGTTTACCTTCCTTGTCAAATGTGAACTTGTCAAGCCCACCAGCTTTGTAGATCAGATAATCCGGATCAAGCACGCCCTGTTTTGCAAGGGAATCTTTCAGCGCGTAGGTCTTTGTGATCTGCTCATTGGCTGTCTGCTGCTTTTTGAGTTCTCCCTGCAAATTGGTAATTGTTGTCTGCAGCGTCTCGTTGTCTGCATTGTTCTTTTTTAATTCTCCAATCGTAGTATTGAGCGTTTTGATCTGACCGGCAAGATTCTCTTTTTCTGCCACGGCGGTATCATACTTACCTTTGTCAACATACTGACCAGATCCAAGATCTGCGATTTTCACCTGCTTCTCCTTATTCTCCGGCTTTCCGTTATAGGCATTGACGGTATCAGACACCTGCTTATAGAGATCCTCGCCTAAAATGTCTTTTAAAAATTCCATAGTTTCCTTTCCTGCACCGTTTTTAAGCGTGGTGTCTCCACAGCAGTATGCAGTTTTGATGCCATGCATAAGGGCAAATTGCCGCAGTTTAAACGTCATAAGGCTTTCGGACAATATAAAAACAGAACCCCGGAGGAACTTACTTAGCGTCACCTCTGCGCTGTTCTGTTCATAAATTTCCGGTTGCCCTGTTATTACCTATTTTTGAGCACAAAAATACCACCATATCATTTCTGACTGGTGGTATCTAAAATTTTACATCTCAAGCATCTTCCGGATCAGTTCCAGATCTGTCACTTCAAGTGTCACAGTTCCTTTCAACGGATCTATATCTTCAAAACGAAGTCCTGAGAAAATCAGTCTTTCACAAGACTGCTCCCCCTGCACATCTCCAACTGCTTCATATACTTTTCCTGCATTAAACTCATCATCTGTCTGATATTCAATATTCTGACATAAAATGAATGATGCATAGATTTTCTTTTCTCCTTTACACCTTCTACCAAGAACAGGTGTCATACTCTGGTGCTCTGTGATCTCTATTTTCCCAGCAAATTGTGCAAGCGGAAATCGTCTGCCAGCTGTGATCACATTCAATGATGCGTTTTGAACATCTAATGTTTTTATAAGTTTCACCATACTATCACCCCTGCTTTTCTTCAAAATGCGGACATTTTACATTTTTTCCATTCCAAATTTCAGATGGAAGATTTTTGGGATAAGCATCACAATATTTTGAAAAATCGTTTCTTGAGCCTCTGTATTTACTGCAGTTCAAACATACGCAAAACAGATTCAGCTTATATCTATCTATTTCATATGGTTTATATTTGCTCATGACAATTACCGCCTTTCAAATCTAGGTTTGACATTATATATTTCATACAATCTTTCCCAAGCAGCCTCTCCAAGTAATATGATCGCATCCTCTTTTTTCATTCCATGTTTCACTTCATCATAATATTTATCTTGTAATTCATATATAATTTCGTCATATGTATCACTAAATGTCTTGAAATCTGGAAGTTTTTCTACCTGTTCATTATATTCTAACACATATGTACCGTTTTCCCCACAGGTTCTGAAACTTTTGACTTTATAATTTACCAACAGATACAGATCCTCCGGTGATGGTGGCGTACTCATTGGATGATTATGGGTAACATCTTTTCCCTTCATCATTTTAAGCTGGTATTTTGTAAATTCTATAGTATCTTCATTTCCAAGCTGACAATTTACTGCTTTCCCATTATCAAATATAACTCCAACCTCATGATCAAATTTGCAGATTTCCGACTCAACCGTATCCACATTTTTACCCTTGAAATCATAATAGTTCGGATTTCTTTTATTATTGTTTGTCATAATCCCCAACCGGTCTTTCGCCGCATTGTTACCATCTGCAAAAGAGGATTTCCACTCTTCATATGTCATATTGCCCGGTACATAATACGTTTTCCCGTCCTCACCACGCGCCGCACGTTCTCCCGGTACTCCAAAATCATCTTCGAAGTATGGGCAGGTGCACCCGCGGCAATTCGGATGGAATGGCGGAGCTGTCACACCAATTTCATACTGGCTCATTGGAAAATGCTGCCCGTCCATAGAACCACAAAGGCTACATGTAAAACTATCTAATGTTTCCAATACTTCAAACTGTTCCACACCAAGTTCTGCAAAACAATCCTTTTGCGCTGCATTGGAAAAAGCCGCCTGTTCTGTCATAACCAAGCGGCCCGCGTTCTGTTTTGATACATTCATCTTCCGTGCCAGGGCATCAATCGTCTTCTGCGGATCAGCCCCGGTGATGATATTCTGTACCATGGTGGCGTTCAATTCATTGACCAGCTTCTGTTTGTTCGTCCAGATCCGTTCTGAAAACGTTTGCCCGTCTGCCGCCCAAGGCTTATGGACCACTGTATCAATCAGCCGGTCATTCGGAGATGCAAAACTCCATCCGGTTCCAATCCCCTTCTGAATTTCATAGGCAGTATGGAGAAACCCAGATTGATAAACATCACGGATTGTAGAATCAACACTATCAATCTGATTACCGAACATCACTTCCAATGACTGCTGCATTTGAAGCTTCAATGTCTCCAGCCGATTGATGTGTACTTTTGCGGAAGCATTTTCCAGTTCCTTCATCCACTGTCCATTGATAGCATTTTCTTTTCCATACCGTATGTACTGCTCGACATCCCATTTCAGTTCATCCAATTCACTGGAATTTAATAACCGGCGTGCTTCCACAAGAGAAATCTCGTTATTATTTGCAAAGCGCTGATACCACGCATTGATTTTCGCTTCCATCTGCCGCTGCGCTACGAGATATTGCTTTTCGATATCCGCGTAGCACCGCAGGCCTTGCTGATGCTGGGATTCCTCTATCTGTTTGAAGCGTTTTTTCCAATATGCACCGTTTTTCATCAACAACTCCTTATTTTACAAAATAAAACTTAGGAATACATATCATATAGAATTTCTTTCTATAAATCTCTATACTAAACACTCTAATGCCCCAAATCCAAAAGAATGGAATCAAAATTCTACCCATGATATTTACAAACTCAATATCAATCTCCACCCGGATTATCTTGATTTTCGGAATTTTTCGGGTTGCCATTGGCATTGCCATCTTTGCCACCTCCGTTTTCTCCGCTGTTAACAAATGCTCCAGAATACAGATCAGCCTTTTCCTGCGCTTCTTTTTCTTCTTTTTCGATCTGCTTCAATTCTTCATCTGCATCTTCCACAAGCGGATGATTTTTCAGAATCGTCTTTTTACTTACAATTCCTACGGAATCCTTGCAAATCTGCGCCTGCTCCGTATCATTCTTGATACAGGTACGGGTCCATGTCTGGATGATCGTACCGCACTGAATGCCAAGCGCTTTGCAGATTGCACGCACCAGCCGAGCAAAGCCAAGTCGGAACTCTGTTTCCATCAATCCAGTTTTCATTTCCAAGAGCGAATACATGAATTTCAGCGCTTCACCAGACTGATTACCAAAGTTCTCCGGCTGCGGGTCAAAGCCTTGTCCCTGCTCGAAGATTGCCTTTCTAGTTGCATCCAGTACACTGTTCCGGGCTTCAATCGGAATCTCAATGTTCAGCGTAGACACCGCACCGCCCTCATCCCCATCTACCTTAATGGTCTTGTACTTTTTTAAATCAGATAGGAATCCATTCAGATCTTCACCGCCATATCCAGACAGTACAAAGATCAGCTCCTGTATATCATCCAAATCATTGATAAAGCCGCTGTAAACCTTGTCATATACGTCTATCAGCGGCTTAATGTTGCGCAAATCATCTGTATGGATATTGTTGTTGTAAAACGGGATGAACGGTACTTCTCCAAAATCATGCCGGTAATCGGCAACCATATCACTGGTGGCTGGATCAACAAACATTTCATAGTATGTCAGCAGATTAAGTGTCTCGCCTGATCTTCGCCGGAATGCCTGACACTCTTTATCCGTCCAGTATTCATATACCGTATAATTATCCCTAGTTGCATCGTCGATGTCCGGATACACTCGCATGGCTCCGATCAGCCTGCGTTTAAGGCTACGGTCAAACACCGGGATGATCTGCTCAGACGGAACAACTGCCCATTCAAAACCATTATCGCCCTGCCAGTAATGCACCCAGCCGATGGAAGTATTGGCAGCATTCACACACAATTCCATGCAATTCTTGGCATACTCATCACCCAAGGTTTCCGTGATGCGCTTATTGCTCGCCATACTGCCTACATCGAACAGCGGCGGTGCAGTAAAAGCATAGGATGCTTTCTGGTTTACGATCAGACCATGGAAGTTTCGGGGAATCCGGTTGTCTGCATTGCGCAGCGGATTGTCTGCTTCCTCTTTTTCCTTGTCTTTGGGTTTGTCCCGGAACAGGATGTCTGTCTCATTGCGGTAATAACGTTCTGCTATATCCGCACGCGTCACAAATGCCGCATGGCCGGGTTCATATTTTTTTATCAGTTGTTTCATTGTATCAATATCCATTACCATTCTCCTAAAATGCCGAGATTCTGATAAATAGCAAAAATTTTCGAGGATTGAATTGCGAACCAGTCAACCATTTCCTCATTTTTCGCCCATGCGCCGCCATACTGATTTGAATTATCAGATAACCCACTCTCATTCAAAAATGCATGCACTATTTCATGCCTGAGAGTCTTCCTTCGATATCGCTCCTGTGCTTCTGTGCCATCAATGTTTATAAATTCTTTTTCTGTCATATCGGCAACTACAATCAGTTTTTTCTCCTCGTCACAATACCCGCTCCACTGATTCTTTTTCATCGTTTCATCTTCTGAAATCTTATGAGTTTCAATTGTGTATTCAGTTCCGAGGATATTTACTTTCATATTTTCCATTTCTTACCTCATTTCAAAATACCGATGCTTCCCGGCTTGCGAATAATTGTATAGCAGAAGTACCGCAGTGCATCCATTGCATGATCGTGTTGTTTCACCGGTTTATCCTCGCCACGCTCCGATGCTTTCTGATCCCATATGTACGATCCAAATTCTTTAATTGTGTTCGGGCACTGGTCACTGATCGCAATTTTTCCCTGATTCAGCAGGGATGCCACAAAACGGATACCATCCAGTACATCATTTTTCGCTTTCTTGATCGCATAACCACGCTTTTTCAATTCTGCGATAAATGACGCTGCGGACGGATCAATGATGATCTTCACCGGTTTTATCCCGGCAAGCCATTGTTCCAGATCATCCGCATACTCGGTGTCTGTTTTCTGCCTTTCTTCATCACGACCGGAATAATAATACTCGCGGCAGCATACCCACCGCCCGGAGCGTTCTTTGCACCACAGCAGAAATACTGTTGCATTTTGCGTACCATAGTCACAGGACACATAATAATTTGCATTGGTCAGATCAGCCAGACTGGAAATCACATGCTTGGCAGTGTTGAACATATCGTAAATAATGCCCTCTGCCATCGCCCACAGTCCCAGAATATACCGGCGATAAAATACACCGGTGTACATGCTGCGGTACCGTTCTTTAATTTTCTCCGACAAGCTCAGGTTATCATCCATCGTAAAATGCAAATACAATAGATGCTTTTCTTCTCGCTTATCAATCCATCCGGTCTTGAACCAGTGGTATGGTCCGTCCGGGTTACAGTTGAACCAGTACTTAGAACCATCAACAGAGCATCGCCCGGTTGCCTGGTTCACGAAACTTTCCGGCATCAGCGCAACTTCATCAAAAAAGACCCCAGCCAAGGTAATACCCTGAATGAGATCCTGTGATCGTTCGTCTTTGCCGCCAAATATATAGAAATAGTTGGTCACATCTCCTTTTGTGATGATAACCAAATTATCAGCCCGATGATCTACAACGGTATAACCGCGGCTATGGAGCATCATCTTTAATCCAGACAATACATTTCTTCGAAAAGAACCAATTGTTTTTCCACACATGGCAAAATTCTCGCCATTAAATGAGCTCATCGCCCACATAATAAACGAAAGTGACATGCTCACCGTTTTACCGGATCGGATTGCTCCGTCAGCAATAATGCCGTCGCTGTCTTTTACCGGTGAATCCTTACACCACCAATTCAGCACCATGCGCTGTTTTTGTGAAAACGGTTGGAATTTGAAAATCCTCTTAATTTTCTTCATTGCCCCAGTCCTCTGCTGCAGATCCATTCAGTGCATCGAGAAATCCATCATCTACGGTTTCCTCTCCATCATCAGTTTGGACTTTGGCTTTCAACAGTGCAATTTCGGCTCTCTGCTTCTCGGTGGCAAGATCCATGTGGTCTGTCAACCACTGCAAGGCTTTCATCCGGTCGGCAAGTTTAATCTTGGGGCCGTCTTTCCCTTTGGAAACTTCCGAAATCAATGTTCCATCTACGTTTTTACTGTCCTTTAGGTTCACATAACTGTATGGAACTTCTTCGTCTGTCTCTGGATCTGTAAACGTCCCACTTCCAAATTCTACAAAATCGGTTATGTCGGCAAATGCAATATCCATGTACTTTTGGAATATATCAGGCTCACTCAGAAATTCTCTGTTTAGCCGATTCTGCTTCAATCTGTTGATTTCTTCTTTTACTCCATCATTCCCCAACAGACGATAGCCAATAGATGCCGCAGTCGCATAATCAACACCATAGGCTTTCTGATATGCCTTAGTAGCGTTAAAACACCGGATGTAATAAATACAAAAAAGCTGTTGCTTATCGGTCAAATCGGTATTCTGTATCACCTGCTTGACTTCATCAGCTACAGCCTTTTCTTCACTTTGTTTTTTGTGGGCGTTCTTCTGTGAAACGTTTCGTTTCGTTTCATTTTTATTTTGAAACGTTTCATTTTCATCGGCATCCCACTTATAACGATTCTTCCATGTTCTAATCGTGGCAGCGGAGCAATCTAGTTGACTTGCAATCTCAACCAGCTTCATCCCACCCTCATACAGCTTATGGGCTTTCTCTGCCTTTTCGTTCGGGCTTCTTGCCAATAGTATCACCTGCCTGTTTCTTTTTAGGGAGAAGTGGGACACCCCTGTGTTTCATGGTGCCCCAGTAGTCAAAAGACGAAAAAAGCGCAAGGGGAATCATTTCCTCTTACGCTCTTTCACGCTACAATCATACCACAGATAAGTGTATCATTGTGTATCATCTTTCATTTTTTTGACCAAAATCTCATAATATCCACCAGTCGGATTGAAATGTTTCAATGCCCTGGCGTGAATCCGATGAACCTGTGCCCACTGATATCCCATCTTCACACAGATTTCTTCCCAACTTTGTCTCCGAAGGTATCTGTATGTCAATACCGCCTTTTCCGTCTCATCCTCTAAACGTTCAATATCTGCAAATATCTCTGCATACAGATCAATGCGCTCATACCGTGCCTTAATAAGTTTCCTCTCCAGCTCGTCCAACTTTGCAGCGTAGTCAGAAAGATCTTTCTGATCATGGGCGTGTGGCATATCATCCATGACAAGTGCCGGTGCCATCTTATCCTCTCTTAACTGCTCAATTTCTTCCTCTAAACGTCGTGCAGCACTGACTGCCGGTGTATAGGATCGCAGATACTCCTTTTTCAGTTCGTTATCTTTATCCACTCTTCTCCCTCCCTATTCAATTACTACTCTATAGTAATTTTAACAAGAGGATTTAGCAGATTTGTACCAATTTTTCTTTATACTATCTATTGAAACATATTATGTATAATTTCTTCTGATCTTTGATTTGCCTGCAACAAAATATCTAGTTCCGCTGGCTCCTGTTCCTCATATTCCAAAATTGCCTGTTCCAAAATTCTCATTGCACAAATATATCCTTCAGCCACTTTATCAAACCTCAAAACTATTTGTAAATTAGTAGACACTGCAGCTAGTACACTCACCACCATCCTAGATATTAATTCCAGCTTCGTATCCATAACCATATATATAGTTATAGTTGTCAATGAAATCGACATAACTACCAGCAAATAATGGACACCTATAAAAAAGCCATAACATTTTCTAAACATCATTTGCTTGTCATAATACATTTCAGGCGCCTTTTTACCAAAAGGTTTTTCGCTTTCTTTAAAAAAATCCTTTCCTATATTTCGCCTTTTATAAAAATAGAGAAAAAATTTAATTATACACAAAATTATCAATATAATAACAAAACAACTTATTATAATCCACCGCATGGTTTTTCCCCCTTTTTTTATAATGATAACACATAAATTAAAAGTATTCAAAGGCTTTCCTACCACACCATCCTCATTTGTCCGTCTTGTTCTTCTTCCAGTATTCTTCCCTTACGTTCTACCATTTCTTTTGCAATTTTCTTTTTTCGATAAAAATGTGTTCTACTGATCGGGAGAATGCCGTGGTGCGCTTCCAGCATGTCATACGAGGTTCCCTTTACGATGGATTCTGTCAATTCTGCAGCAATGAAGCTGTCTACCTGGTTGCAAATTTCGAATACTTCCTTTTCGTCCACAGGCATTCCCCCCCCTTTCAATTTTTGCATAAAAAAATACCAACCATCGTATTTGACGGTTGGTAATATCCTATATATCTACTTTGCTCTTTTTGTTTGATAATCTTCAGATAACCTGATTGCTTCATCTGCTTTATATGTATCCATATCATAAAACACAAAATTACAAGTTCTCTTATCATATGCATACCATATTCGGCACCTTGTCTTTTCTGTAAACAAATTCGATAATGCTGTTGCATTTTGTTTGCAGACCATAGATCCCAATGCCCTGAATTGACTTTCATACACAATTCCATGAAGTGCTAGTTCAGAACAGATTTTTGATAGATCTGAATCCATATATTCTTCCAAATGTTCCCCTAATGGTTTTTTGCAATCATATTTCATGTTTATCACCTCGTAGTTTTCTTTAATTATACCACGTCAATCATCAATATTCAATTATCAATGTTCACTTTTTTCAACAAATATGTCATCAGTTCTACTAATTGATATTTTAACGAATAATTATTGCTTTCTCCGCATACACTACATAACAAGAGGCACTATATGATCGCTTGGTGTTGTTATCTGATTCTAAAATTTATAGATTCCTCGCACAGTTTCACCGCAGACGCATAAAATATATAAAACCTCTCCGGTGATCCTATGCAAAACTGCTCAAACCTTTATTTCCTTTCAACACTCGCTTGCCAGCTTGCCGACTGCATGTCAGATGATGAAATTGCCATCCTCGCTGCTGATCTAATAGTGCTGAGTGATATGCTGGCAAATATTACTGCCAGAAATGCAGTCTTTCAAAAAGAATGATTTACCAAGAAAAAAGAGAGCCTATTTCTAAGCTCTCTAATAATTTTATGCCACTTTCATTCTTCTTTTTGCCCGCTCAATAGCCACATCACATATGGCATTGACATAATCAACAACTCTATCAGGTCTCTGAAGTTCCGACTTTCTGCTTTCAAGTTCTGCAAGCCATTCATTTCTCAATCGATCAATTTCTTTTGGATCAGTGCCATCAAACGCAAGTAATAATTCTCTCGTCATTTCGTCAAGCTTTTCATTCATAAATATTTCCTCCCCACCTACTTATCCATAACATAGAGTGTCTCGCCATCAAACGCTTTGTCTGCGTATATTGTCGCACTTTTATTTGTATGAGTATTTTTCAGTTTGATCTGAACATTGCAGTCATTCTCATCTGATAATACATCCTCTATCCTATATCCCACATATCGCCGAAAATCTTCCCCACAATACATAGGTTCCTTGTCATGTACCTCTTCCGAATCTTCTGGATCTGTAACCACCATTCCTTCTCGTTGTTTCATAGCCGTCATGTATCCCCAATAAAAGGCATCTTCCTGCACACCATTGACATATTCCTCAATTGCATCCTGAAACCCAGAATAACCATCCTTTGTCCGCTGGCTTGCCATTGGCTGATTTTCCCTTTCATTCTCCATGATTTCAAGAATCTTCTCGTATCTTTCTAATACCGCTCTATCCATAACTAGGCCACCTCCCCGTATACTATCCGGCATTTATTTACATTGCCGTTTGCAAGTTCCAGTTCAATGACTGTTGGATAGCCGTTCTCCTGCAACCATTCTTTTACCTTCTGGAAAACACTTTCCTTATACTGCATTGTCACACCATCATGCCCATTCCGGCTGTATGCTGTTCTCACGATTTCATCGGTAAAGAGATCCAGCTTCTGAATAATCGCGCTCACCGCTTTATCATGAGGTCTACCAGTTTCCGAAAAAACGCCAAGTTCTTTTGCAATACTCGTGCAGTCCCACAACTTCGGTGTATCAGAGATTAACGGAGCATTAACAGGATAACCGGAATCAGAATAAATTCTTACTACTTCTGCAGCTATGTACTTGGAATCTACTCCAGCATCATGCAGGGCTTCCTTGATGTTCTTTACCATCATATTCACAGATGGAAGTCTCTCTTTCTTCGCACTCTGTACTTTTTTACTTGTCTTGCCTGCCTTGAACTTCTTCTCTACCTGGATGAAATACCGGCGCACCTGCTTGCCTTTCGCATTACGTTCGAGCATTGCCATTTCCTTGGCTGTGTCAAGTTTGATGATATGATTTTGTGCCGGTCTGCCTTTCGCTATATTTTTAGCGAAAATCTGAAAGTCTTCATTTTCAACGGCTTCACAATCATTCAAACGATTTTTCACCCAATCACGATAATTACTTTTTACTCCAAGAACCTCATACAATTCTGAACCATATACTACTTTCTCTCCGGTGCTCATCTCATATACCGGCACCAACTCATTCTCGACTACTGTTAATTCACTCATTGTTAATTATTTCCTTTCTTCGAAAAATTGACTTTTCCACGGAAATAAGCTACAATACACATAGAAGTAGGGCTTGTACTTATTTCCAGTTGCGAGAGCAATCACGTCGGTCGCCAAACTTATCGTGTTTGCTCTTTTTTTGTTTGCAAATCTTTTCGCACATCTTCCGCTACCAAGTCCGCTACATACTGAATAAAAGTTTTATCCTGCATTACAGCTTTTATCTTGGCAGCCTTATGCACACTATCCTCTAAAACTATAGTTGCACGTTTCATTTTTCTTCTCCTTTCCGTGTATCTTTCATGCACATTTATGATTATAGTGTCTATTTCGTACAATGTCAATATACATTTTTACATTTTGGGAAAACTGTGTTATTATGTGTCTAGGAGGTACACAATATGAATAGAATAAAAAATTTACGTTTAGAAAATGGTTTATCCCTGCGAGAACTTGCAAGTGAATTAAATATATCATACTCTTCATTAGGTAAATATGAGCGTGGAGAACAGGAGCCTAGCTTTGAAACTCTTGAAAAAATTTCGAAACGCTTTCATGTTACAACAGACTACCTTCTTGGCTTTAGTAATGTTAAAAATCCCAAATATATGGAAATCCATAAAGAACTAGGTCTGACAGATACATCTATAGAAATCATTAAAAAAAACAAGGAAAACATTGCTCCAGGACTCAATTCTTTTATACAAAATCCAATGTTTTCAGAACTAATAGAATTATATACCGAATATAGTATTCTTGTAGAAATTCCATCTGAAGATTTGGAATCTATGATACAAACCTCATATGGCTATGATTCCTTTGATTTAAATGATTCGTCGGATTTAGCTGCTAGAAATCTAATGGAAAGATTTGAAAAATTACCATCAACAGAAGCATATAAAATGTATATATTAAATATCTTTAATAAGTTATTAGATAACACTACGCCACCTATCGACTAAATAGGACCCATAAAAATCCCCGCTTACATGACGTAGGCGGGGGATTTTTATAATGCACATCTACTCTGAATATGCCAAAATACACTTATTCCATAGCAGAAAGGAGTCTCTACCAATGTCAATAATGCAAAAAATACTCGATTTATTCAAACTAGCAGACGCTACAAATTCTGCCGCAACCGTTCAGGCAACTACCACATCCACATATACTCCAAACCCTAAAATGGAGCAATATTATAAGCGTGAAGCACATAAAAAGGAGAATAACTTAAACATAACCTATCAAGACGTGGCTATTTATGATATGAACCCCTTTGATTTAAAATCGCCATTTATTTCAGATGGGAATTTTGTATGCATTGCCCTGTCCGATCACAATTTAGACCTTGCATACACCTATCTCCATGCAGCCAATAATCTTATCAAACCATTTCAGAAATATTACAGAGATTCGATTTTACCCAACACACTCCGAACAGACACCATATATGAAGGTAAACTGCCAACATCTCACCTTCGGCTTACCCCATATACTTCAACCATGCGTAAATGCAAATATCCATTTTATCTATGGTTACATAATTTTGACAATCATGGGTATATGTTTCTTTACACACTTTACTTTGATCAAAACGGAGAATGGAAAAAAGGAGACTTGTCCTTTAACAATAATAATTCAACTATCTCCTATCAATTTCAAATCCGTAATGATGGGCATGAAAATTATGTACGTCGCATAGATAAAACTTTATATAGAGAGCCATACGGAACAACTACGCTTTATATGGATGATCGAAAGGCGAATAAGTAGCCCTTCCACCAATATTACCACACCATTCTCAACTGACCATCCTGCTCCTCCTCAATCCTTCCCATCCTCTGCTTCATGATCTTCTGCACAATCCGCCGTCTCCGGTAGAAGCAATTCCTGCTGATCGGGAGAATACCGTGGTGTGCTTCCAACATATCATAGCTTGTCCCGCTCACGATGGATTCTGTCAGATATTCCGCTATGAAGCTGTCTACCTGGTTGCAGATCTCGAATACTTCCTTTTCGTTCACATGCATTCCCCCTTTCAATTTTTAGGCAAAAAAATACCAACCATCATATTTGACGGTTGGCATTGTCCTATTTTTTCTTTTTTCGCAGTTCTTGAAATCGCCCTATTGCAATAAACAATGTGCTCAAAACCTGCATTATCAATTCTGCGACATCCACAAAATGCATTTGCATATTAACGTAATCGCTGCCCTCTTCTATTGTTCCATATTGTGCATACAAACTATCTACTGAAGATCCAGAACTCAAACTTTGAATTCCATAAAAAACATAATCAATTTTTTCCTTAATCACTCCAAAATCCAAATTATAAAATTCGTTCATCTCTATGTTCTTGATTCCAAACTCCCATATGATCAGAATCAACAATATGCAGTATCCACATATTTCAATTTTTCTTGCCATAGAATCTTTCAATTTTATACACTTAAAATAAATATAAAACAACACTGCAACAACTACCGCAATAGCAACTAACATTAAAAACATTGCAAACATATTTTCTTCTCCAAATTCTTAATAATATAGATATATTAACAAACCCATCGTCAATATTCAATTGTCAATGTTCATATTTCCCGACACAATTAGGCAAACCCAAATTTTCGGTTTGCCTAATGTTTATCAACTATTTTTATACAGCCATGCCACCTTTACGCCAAATTACATGATATGATTTCATCTGTCCATCAGTTTGCATATACTCGATATCTCTAGGATACCCATGCTCTACATACCAAGAACGAACCATATCTATAACCTCTGGAACATACTTTCTGACTGTTCCTTGCCATTTTCCTTTACTCTCCCATGTATCTGTATACATATTCTCAGGAATATCCAATCGACGAATAATCTCATTTACCGCTTTGTCTGCCGGCTTTCCTGAACTCTGATAATAAATTCCAACGTTTCGAGCAATATGTACCGTGTCAAAATATTGCCGATCTGCTTCGATCATAATTGGAAGTGTCACATCTGCCTTTTCGTAGAGCGATTTCGCTGTAAGAAGCTGTATTTTACTATCACATCCAGCCGCCGCGAGCATAGGTGTAAGTATCTTAACTGCATTATTTACTGCTGATAAACTCTCCGTATGCACGTTCTTGGTTGTTCGCTGTTTCTTCATCTCATAATGTCCTGTCTGACGTAATGCAGGAAGTACTTCATCGGCAACCCAATCTGTAAATTTTTCAGCATTTAGCTTGTGACTCTTGAATACTAACTTATAGACACCACTTTCTGTGATAAAGTTTTCCCCAGTATTATGCAATTTTCTAAAGTTGTATTTAGCAACTTTAGAATTTGTCAGCTTAACTACCTGTTTATCATTCATCTTAGAAACAGCAGCTTTCACTCCATTTTCTCCAATTTCCAAACAAGCGCCTACATGATACGGATTGAATAACACCTGTCCATCAAATTCAAATACTTCAACTTCGTTTCCTTCAAAAATCATTAAATCGTTCATTCTATTTTTCTCCTTGAAAATACGTCTATTTTATAGTTTACTCATATAGATTAAATGATAACTGGTTTATTTATGATATACAAAAGTACAACAAATTAAAAAATATATTGCTTTTTCTACATATCTATCGCGTCCTTATACCGCCTCTCCTGTAACAATATCCCAACGCTCATCCTCAATGAACTGATTTCGGATGATCTCGTCCGTCAGATAGTGCTCTTTGCTTTCGCTGGTGTTTCAACCGTCCATCAGCTTCCGGATCATGTCCTCCTGATGCAGCTCTGCGATATGATCCCGCACGCTTTCTTCCGGGAATGCGATCTGGTAGGTTCGCTCCTTGATCCGGTTCGTGATGCGGTCATCATACTGCAGCGTTTCCAGAGATTCATTACTTGTGAAAATCGTCACTTTCCGGTTTATATAACGCTCATTGATGATCTGGTACAGCTTGTCATTGATCCAGTCTGCCGGCCGTTCCACTCCGAAATCATCAATGACCAGGATATCTGTGGTGCAGAGTGCATCCAGCAAACGGCTCTCACTGTATTCCGCGTCCCGCCGCCATGTATTCTTGATTTCCTGCAGGATGGTCAGTGATACCGCAAATTTGACTGCGTAGCTTTTCATCAGCTCGTTTGCAATCCCTGCCGCAATCCTTGTTTTCCCACTGCCCTTTGTCCGGGACCAGATAAACAGTCCCATCCCCTGCTCCCTCTGGTTCTCAAAATCCCCGAGGTACGCTTTTATGATCCGGCAGGCATCCGACACTTTCTTCCTGCTGTCCCGCTCCCGGTACACATCCATCCGAAATGTTTTCAGTTCCATTCCCCTGAATGCTTCCGGGATATCCGCAAACCGCAGCCGCCGCAACATGATCGCACGCTCCCGGCACTTACACGGCACGGCTGTTTCAATACCGTCCTTTTCGGTCAGAATCCATTCGCTGCCCTTGCAGACTGGGCACACATCAGAACCCTTCGAAACATCCGGAACATCCGCGTTCTTCAAGCAGTTCGTTGAGCGATTTTTCACGCGCTCCAGTATTTCGTTGATCATGTTTTTCATCTGCTGGTCCATCATCCACTCCTTCCAGGTATTGCATAAACAGGTTTTCTTTCAAAAAGTTCTCCGGGTTCTTGATGTACCGGGCTGGTGTCTTTTTCCGCTGGCAGGCAATAGCATAATTCTCTGCCGCTGCAATCAGGCCAGCTTCCGACACTCCGGCATCAACCGCATTGCAGTATTCCGTCTCTGCCAGATAACCAGTGCAGGTTTTCGGATAGGCTGCGGCAAAATCTGCAAACCGCTCCACGGGGGATATAGGGGGTGTGTTTCTTTCCTTCTTCCCTTCTTTCTTTTCTTCTATTGTTGTCGTTTGAATGTCGTTAGAATGTCGGTTGCCTGTCGGTTGCCTGTCATTTTGCTTGTCGATTGTCTGGTACAAATCGTACTTAACCACTGTAAATACAGTAAATTTGTTTGTCGTTTTGCTTGTCACTTCGCCTGTCTTTTTCAGATGTGAAATTGCGGTGCGGATTTCGCGCTCCGTAAGCCCTGTTTCGCCCGACAGCTTCCCGATGGATGAGACAAACGATCCACGTGGAACCGTTGTCCCTTTGAAATTTCCATCCTTCCAGTTGGCTTTCAGAAGCATATGGATAAACAGCCGGGTTGTATTGATATCTGTGTACCATTCCCATTCCAGTAGCCCGCGGCTCAGCTTTATGTAGTTGCCATCCAATCACTCCACCTCCCGAATCAGCACTTCTCGCCACCTTTCAAATGTCATTTTCATTCCGCCTTCACAACAATTCCATACACCTTATACATCTGCCGGAACCGGATCACTCCCATCTGGTGAGCAATCGTATGGTGCTCCCTGCACAGGCAGATCTTCTTATAACCCGAATCATCCACCTTCCGGCGGTTATTTCCCATACCGATTGCATCTTCATGATGGATTTCCCCATCCTTGCCGCAGATGGCACACTTTTTATGCATTAGGCAGTAATACAGATACCGCCCAATATCATCCGTCCGGTCAATCGCATTGTCTGAAAGTGGGATTCCCCACTCTAAAGCAAATTCCAAGATCGTATTGATAAACTCCCTCGCGGTATCCATCGAACAGTTAGAAAGGCTGAAATAAGGATCTCCTGTACGGATCATATGCTCATACTTCATCCGTTCCTTCATTTCTTCCGGTGGATAGCCTGTCCAGTCTGCAATATCCCGGATCGTTGCATATGCTTTCTTCCTCTGCTCCGCAGAGATATGCCGCCCATCATCAAAGCGGATCTCTGCATTCTTGATCTTCTTTCTCTGGAGCAGACCACCAAGTTTCATTCCCGGAACGGAAACAACAAGATCTGTTCCATCACTGTTTTCCCGGTACTGCTTCACATCTACCATCGTATACATCAGTCATCACCATACTTCGATTTCAGACTGTTCAGCATTGTACCAACATCTTCTGCTGATAAACTGTCCCAAGTCTTTCCGTTGCTCGTGATCCAGTATTCAAGATTCACCTTATGTTTGATGCACAGGTCTTTCAGTATCTTAATATTTGCCGGGCTCGGCTTCTCCTCATTACGAGGAATGATGTTGTTAAAAGGCTGCATTTCTTCTTTGAGCCACAGGTTAAATCCAAGCCCCGTATGAATTGCCACACACTTTACAAAGGACCGGCACATACTGTTCCATACCCTCTGCTGGCTCATGGAATTATCCTTGACCGGATTGGAGCCATTCATCACCGGCGACTGCATTTCATACTCATTTTCATCAATTACAACTTTAATTCGTGTCTCATAACATCGATTTGTATTTCCTTTACTATCTGTGAAATCTTTTGAAACCATGCGCAAAGAACTTCCCGTTCCCTCATCCGGAATCGGCACCCAGTAAACTTTCTTTGCACCATTCTCATGCAGCAGATCAATACATTTCGCCCAATTGAGATACGTCATTCCATCCCGTTCCTGGCAATATGGAGTTACGTCAATTTTGCGCATTTCTTCCCACGATTTAAGTGCCATACATCATATCCTCCAACTTCATTTCCATCTGTCCATCCCTGCCACTTCTATATGCTGCAAGGATGTTTTTATTGTTCTCCTTTTTCTTTTCCAGGCAGTCACATGATTCACCCGGATCAAGATGTGCCCCACAATAGGGGCAGGGTCTGTAATACATCACACCACCTTCCGGAAGCATGAAACCATACAATCTTCACAGTAGATTTCTCCGCCAACGTCATAACAATAATCATCCTGAATATGATCCCCACAGCAGACGCACACCGGCCGTTGTTCCAGCCATTCGTCCTGCTCATCCTCATGCATCCGGAAGAAATCATAATTATCCGGGATCGTTTCCATTGTCGGCTCCTTCCTGCAGCAGATCATAAATTGCCTTTGCTTCACCTTTTTGCAGCAGGTCATAGATCCAGTCCGCTGTCTCATCATCCTGTCCGTCTATCAGTGCCGCATAGATCTGCTCCATCGGCTCGTCCATAAGCGGACACGCTGCTTCGGTGTAAATAAATGATCCTGCATTGTTCAGAATCTTTTCTGCGTCCTTGCAGTGCAAATACGCACTTACAAGCGATTCGATTTGACGTAAATTCATATTTTTCACTTGCACATTAAATATATTTCTTGTAAAATAAAGGCATAGCATTTTTAATGCTTATTTTTCTTTTGTTTCCCGAGAGAAATAACCCCCCAATTAGATGGAATCATTGCTTTGGTCGGCTAATTCCATCTTTTTTATTTCCACATCCAACACTTCCTTGAAATCCCCATCATTTTTCTTTTCCTTTCGCGGGTACGTGAGATTCGAAGCTTTATTCGGATATTGCGGATACATACGCTTTATTCCACTGATGTGCATTTTTCTCCTTTCAACTTGCTTTCCGGAGCTTCTGTATACAGTGCTCGGTTTCCTTCCGCTCTCTTTCCACTCTCTCGAGTGTGTATGCCACATGTGCGATCACCGCGCCAGCAACCACCATACCTGCCGCAATAATCCATCCGATTCCTTCCGAGTCCATCGCAGTTGCACCAAACATCATAATTGCGACTCCTATTTCAAAAGCTCTTTGTTTCATGTTTTCTCCTTTATAGCTTGTCCGCACAGCCACCGCAGTGGCTACTCTACGCGCTTATAACCTGCGCCAAGCGCAAACTTGTCACACAACTCATCAATTTTGTTCTGAGGTATATCCTTGGGATCAATTTGTTTCCATTCACCGGTTTTAGAATCGATCACAAAGGTTCTGTATGTAGCTTTCTTTGGATATCTTGCCATAAGCCCACCTCCTGTTAATAGGTTATTAACTGTGCCTGTACGCGGTTCTTAATTTTCTGAATCTTCCATTTGTGATATAATCTCCTTACAGGACGTTGCCGCGTCCGAGTATTATGAAAGGAGATATTCCGGATGATCAAAATAATTGATGTAAATTGTCCTTATACCAAACGATCCCAACAGATATCGGTCGACTATTGTTATGTACCTGTTATGGGAACTCTACAGAAAAACTACAAGAAAATGTCGTATGAATGTCCCATGTGTGATGAATGTCCACCTGATTTAAAAGATCAATATGGTGGATGTTCCGCGTATAACAGTCTTCCTGTTGCTATCCACGATTAGTGTCCCCTGCATTGCACACCGATATTTTTACGCTTGACTGGCTTATGATCGGATCAAGGTTTTTGAGCCAGTCAAAATCTTTACATCTTCCTGCTTCCCATATCTCACAGTTACTCCCGCACACTTTTCCCAGATCCGCGATCTCTCCGTTTGTCGATTGTGCCAAAAACTCTCTAATGTGCTGTGTTGTGCAATCCATAGCTAACTGGACCTCATTCGTTGATGGCGATTTCTGTTCGTCTGTGTATGTCTCCTTCATATGCATTCGTCTTATTGCTGACATGCGTTCTTGAACCCTCTGACTCAAACAGTCAGCAATTATTGAAGGATGTATAATACATTTCTGCTGGCTTTGAACTTGCTTTTCAAGGTCAGCAATTCTTTTTTCAAGCACCTTCCATCTTTTTCTTGAAATCCACACTCTCTCATCTCCCCTCTGACTTGTCTTTTTCTTCTCCCTCTTCTATAATTGCTTTATCAGCATTATGCTGAAATACAAACGAAAGGAGAATCTTATATGATTTATACTGATGATATTTGCAAATTTCACGCTATCATCACTGATTTGAAAAATTCTGGGGTTTCCGTCCACCTTTATGGAAACTCTACAGAATGTTTCTCTGGTGCATACGCTGGTTTCAATACACCACCCAATAATACGTTGGCAATTCACATTGTTGCTCTTACATCTGTTGGCACTATATATTGCAACAGTTACACAAAATTAAAAGAGCAAGAAGTTGTTGAAAATGCAAAACAATTATATGACCAGCTTTCCGTAACAAATGCCCAAGTATCCTACTCCCAGGATTCTGGTACAGTTACAATCAAATAATTGCATGCGGCATGGTTAATGCTGTGCCGCTAATATTTTTAATGCGTCCAATCTAACTCTTGCATCGCATGTTTCATAAAAAATCCGAAGTGCTTCATTTGTAATAAACAATGTCTGATCTTGCGTGAAACGTTTTGACATATCATCAAATGATTCCTTCCTTATGATTGGCATTTTCTCACTCTCCCTTCTTATGCAATTTGTTCGCATCCTTATTCTTCTCGTTGCTGCTGTTCACTTTTCCCAACCGACATGATATAATTCCTTTATCAAATCTTTGGAGGCTTAGTATGGATAACAGCTTACATAACCTAATCATGGACTCTTGTATGGATGAATCCGTAAAAATAAATCAGCATCTCGACTTACTTGCCGAAGAAAATAGCGCGTCTTTGCGCCGCCAGATAGCAGCATTAGAAGATATTTCTAACCATACAAAAGATCAAGCAAATTCTTTAAAAAAGCATGTTGACCTATTAACTGAACAAGTCAACATCGCACACCAAAACGCTATTGATGCTAAAAAAGATGCTATTTTCTCTCGTGTAATATCTATCATCTCCTTGCTTATTAGTTTTCTGGCATTTATTTTTTCAATAATATAGCCACTACAAATGCAATCATAGAAACTACTAAGGATAGATATGATAAGAACCAAGTTGGAATAGTATCAAACCACTTGATAAAAGACTCTATAACTTTTTTGATGATCTTCACATTCTCACTCTCCTTTCTATCGTGCACGTTTTGTGCTCTTATTGGTCAAAAAAAATAAAGTTGACTGATCTTTTGTAATACTTTGCGAGCCTCATTTTAATATCATCACGAGGTATACGCTCTCCCTGCTCATACATTGCCAAAGCAGAAGTACTTATTCCACAAGCTTTCGCAACCGTATCTCTGCTTTTATCTCCTCTTAATTTGAGGAGACGTTCTGCAATCGCTTGTTTATTCAATCTCCCACCTCCTATATTTTTTGTGCACGTTTCGTGCTTAGTTTTAATATACACGTACTGTGCACATATGTCAAGCACAATTTGTGCATTTTTTTATTTACTTTAATACACGATGCGTGTATAATATGCTTAAAGATATACGGAGGTATTAAGCATGGCTCAATTTGATAAGATATTAAAATTATTGAGAAACGAAAAAAATATGTCCCAGCAAGAACTCGCTGATGCCCTTGGAATATCCAAAAGTTCTATAAATATGTATGAGCGAGGCGAACGGCAACCAAATTTTGAAGTGTTAGAAACAATTGCCGATTTCTTCAATGTAGATATTGATTATTTGTTAGGACGAACAAACAAAACAACCAAAATAATAAATCCAAACACCATTGCTGCACATTTTGACGGTGATGAATACACACCAGAGGAACTCGATGAAATCAAAGCATTTGCAGAATTTGTCAAGTCCAAAAGAAAATAGTCCTTTTTATTGGACAATACATAGTTTAGAATGCGGTGGAGGTGATCCTAATGAATAAATTTGAAAAATTATGCCAGACCGCTTCTGATATAGATGTTGACATTGTAGACTATCCATTCACCAGCGATCGTTTCAAAGGTTTGTATTGTGATGGAACCATCGCACTCAATCAAGATATATGTGCCGATTCAGAAAAAGCTTGTATCCTGGCCGAAGAACTCGGACACCATTTCACTACTGTAGGGAATATTACAGATCAGAAGGAAACCGAAAACCGAAAGCAGGAACGACGAGCACGGGTCTGGGCATACAATGAAATGATTTCCCTATCGGATTTAGTGGATTCATATAAAGATGGATGCCGAAGCAGATATGAAATTGCAGAACATCTGGAAGTAACAGAAGAATTTTTGCAAGAATGCTTGGACTATTTTCACGAAAAGTATGGTTTATATGCTAAACAGAACAACTATTTGATATATTTTGAGCCACTTGGTGTGCTTGAATTATATAATAATTAGAAAGGGGCTTATATTATGAAAAAGTTTAAAATTCTTTTAATTGCACTTGTCCTTATAATGTGCTCAATTCAACCTTCAACAGCTTCTGCTGCTCAAAAACATTATGTAATCAATGCTGATGTCTACTATGAAATCCAGCGTGGAGAAAACCTACCTTTATATGTCATTGGTTATAAAAACAGTTCAAAAGTAAAATGGAAATCTTCCAATCCGAAAATAGCATCTGTTAATAGTAAAGGTGTAGTAACTGGAAAAAAGGGTGGAAATGTAGTTATTACAGCAACCATTGGAAAGAAAAAATACAAAACGGAAGTTGATGTAATATATGGAGAAGAGATAATATACGATAAAGATATAAATTCTAATAGTAAAAACGATTCACTTTATGATGAGCCTATAGCAGTAATCAATTATGACAAGAAAACACTGTCCTCGGGAGAAACTGTCCAATTAAAAATTGCTGGAACAAACAAGAAAATAACTTGGAAATCTTCCAATTCGTCAATTGCTACAGTTTCAAAAAAGGGAGTTGTTACAGCGATTTCCCCGGGCAAAGCTACAATTACAGGTAGTTTTAAAGAAAACGGGTATATTTGCGAAACCTATTGCAAAATTACTGTATCTTCTCCGTGGATGAGTGAGAAAGATCTCTCAAAATATTATAATGTAGACTTTTCCGCTGATAAAAGTGATATGATTTATATCTCTGGAGATTCATCTGATAGTTTGACCGGAATGGTACCATCTTATTACTTAAAAGATATTCCTTCATCTCCACAAATAGATGTAATTTATGGAACAGAATTGCATTACAAATGGGACGGAGAAAAATTTTTATACAATGTTGAGGATTTAAAAACTTTAGGAATTATCAAAACCTCATCTAAATAGAATATATCTTGATACTGTTATCAGATCATCAATCTGATATTGAAATGATAATATCTTTTATATTCTAATCTAATAAAAAAAACATCTTTTACAGAACTGATGTTTGTTTTGTTGGAGGTACATATGGGTAGTATTACAAAAATCATTAAATTTTATCAATTTAAGCCGCAACCATGCCTTTCAAACAATGGCATTACTCAAAAATCTACTTTTGATTTACTTAAAATTGTTTTTAAAACCGGATCAAGTCACAATATAAATTATGACAAAGAAGTTTACACCATCGATATCCTAGAAATCGGAGATAATTATATTTTTGGTAAATGCGCAAAAGAAAATGAATTACGTGTTGGGAGCTTTCTTCAAACTCGAAATAAACACACCAATGAAACGGAACCCTATTCTTCCGTTTCTCCAGATACACAGTTAGAAGTTTATACCTTTTTCTTTATTGATTGCTCGAAAAATAGAATGGCAGCTATTCAGCATAAAAGTATCACGAAACTCGGTCAAATATTGTCGGCTGGAATTTGGCAATTATCCCACAATACACTAGAGTTTTTTATTGCTCCAGAACGAATAAAGGATATTAAGAAAACCGCTAAAAAGATACGCAAAAACCAAAAGTTATCTGTATCATTTGCCCCAAATTCTATGTCAAAATATAATATAGATTCACTTGCAGATGAATTAGGCGGAATTAAATACGATTCTTTTTCAATTGATATAAAATTATCACCGTCCAACTCAAATAGTGTAATAGACAATATATGCGATCGTTATAATAATGACAAGGACGCTTTTAAAAGTTTGAAACTGATTGGTCAGAATGATTCTGGTTTTGAAGAAACTTTAGATTTTATAGGAACACTTTTTACTCATTGTACCAATTTTGATTTATCAGAGAATTCCATATCTAATTATGATATAATAAAGAAAAAGTTATCTGATTCATTATCAATAGAACAATAGAAGTAAGAGGAGGTTATAAAGTGCGAAATGTAAGAGGTTTTATCAAATATCATTCATGTATTATTTTCCCTGCTATATTCTCTCTTATAGCTTATATTGTCAACTTAAAGCACACCTTTACAGATATTTGTTCGGACAAAATCACCTCGTTAGTGTCCATCAATACGTCATTAATCGGTGTTCTTATAACAATACTTACCATTTACTTAGCAGTGCCCAAAAATGACCTCGTAAAGCAGCGATTTAAGGACTCTAAACACGAGCGAATTTATTTAAGTAACATATTGGTTGGAATCATAATTTTGTTTCTTTCCATAATATCTTGGATATTTTTTGATTCAATTTTACTTTTAATAATGTTATTTTTTGCGGGAGTATCAAACATTGCGATCGCAATTTACTATACTTTTTCACTAATCAAATTAATGTAAAGTTTCCGGCTCTACCAACGCCAGAGCGGGTACCTTGACAATATAATACACTTACCCAGGCAGCTGGAGGACGTGCTCTCATCTGATCCGAGTCTCACGGAAAGGATGATTATTATGGTTTCATGGAATGACTTATTTACTTTCGTCATCATGTTGGTGGCGATACTGACTTACATAGATACCCAACGAAGACATAAGAAATAGCCGTCCTGCTCTCGTCAAAGTTTAGGAACGGCTATCTCTTGATAACTAAGTATTAAATTCGCCGGGTCGGGTGAAGTGCACTCACCTTCCGGCTGCCTCGTTAAGTGTATTATATGTTACATTTACACTTTTGTCAAACTAAATACCGCCCTGCTCTACCAAAGCAAGGCGGCAAGCTCCCGAATGATACGAAAGCACTCAACAAGCATATTGTATCATTCTCGGAGCAGCTTCGCAAGCGGAACACCCGTTCCACGCTGGCTGTTATTTTTGTACCCAAAAACATACACTATAGAGAAAGAGGTGTAATATGCCATGAAAGAAACCCTATCTGAACGCAAAACCGGCGCGATCTACATCCGTGTATCCACCGACAAGCAGGAAGAACTTTCCCCGGATGCGCAGCTTCGTCTGCTGATGGATTATGCGAAAACCAACCACACCGATATCCCCATGGAATATATTTTCCAAGACAACGGGATCTCCGGCCGGAAAGCAGACAAACGCCCGGCGTTCCAACAGATGATTGCACTGGCGAAGTCCAAAGAGCACCCGATCGATACGATCATCGTGTGGAAATTCTCCCGTTTTGCCCGGAATCAGGAGGAATCCATTGTGTACAAATCACTCCTGAAAAAGAACAACGTCGATGTGGTGAGCGTGTCCGAGCCACTTATCGACGGACCGTTTGGCTCCCTGATCGAGCGGATCATCGAGTGGATGGACGAATACTACTCCATCCGCCTCTCCGGGGAAGTGATGCGCGGCATGACACAAAATGCGCTGCGTGGACATTATCAAGGGGATGCCCCGATCGGCTACCAGTCCCCTGGCAATAAAAAACCTCCGGAAAAAGATCCGAAAACCATACAGATCCCAATCATGATGAAAGATCTACTGCTCTCTGGCTCTTCGCTGCTGCAGATTGCGCGAAAACTCAACGAGCATGGCTACCGCACGAAACATGGAAACCTCTGGGATGCTCGCGGCGTGCGCTATGTACTGGAAAATCCGTTTTATGCCGGTATCTCCCGGTGGAACTATACGGACCGAGGGCGACAACTAAAACCGGCAGATGAAGTTATATACACCAAAGGCAACTGGGAACCTTTGTGGGATAAAGCCACTCTGAAAGAAATCCAAAAACACCTTGCCATGAATATGCGAAAAGCAAAGTCCAGAGATGTATCCACCGCCAAACACTGGCTGAGTGGCCTGCTGATCTGCTCCTCCTGCGGTGGCACGCTGGCATATTCCGGTACAAAAAACAGCAGAGGTTTCCAATGCTGGAAATACACGAAGGGATTTTGCAACGAATCGCACTACATAGGCATCCACCCCATTGAAAAAATGGTGATTGAATATCTGGAAAGCATCTTGCACTCTCCTGCAATCGTTTATACGGTAATCTCCTCTGCCTCCGCTGATGCAGACTCCAAACTCGCGGATCTTGAAAAGCAGTTACAAAAAGTGGAAAATAAAGAAAAGCGGATCAAAGCCGCCTATTTGAATGAGATTGACTCATTAGAGGAATACAAAGCAAACAAAGCCGCGCTCTTAAAAGAACGTGCAGCCATTGAAAAAAATATCAAACTGCTGACGATTTCAAACACCGACATGTCTAAAGAAGAAATGGACAAAAAAATGAAGCAGAACATTTCTGCTCTGCTTACAGTCTTACAGGATGATTCCGCAGATTACGTCCAGAAAGGAAACATGATGCGGAATGTCGTTGACCACATCGTGTTTGACCGCGAAAACACAAGTCTCGATATGTTCCTAAAGCTTGTAATTTAGCGGGTTTCAAGGCATTATAGGGTATTACAGTACGGTGGTCCCGATGGCGAAATGGGAGCTTCCATGCGCTATCTGGCCCAGCGGTTTTCTTTTGCAAATCCGCGGATTGCCGGTGTACTTACTGACATCGGAACCGAGGAACTTGCTCACCTCGAAATGATTGGTGCGATTGTCCGCCAGCTGACACGCGGACTTTCCGCCAAAGAACTGGAAGCTTCCGGATTTGCACCATATTATATTGATCACACCGCAGGTGTCTGGCCACAGGCTGCGGGTGGAGTTCCATTTTCCGCTACCGAATTTCAGTCAAGCGGTGATGCCATTGCTGATCTGGTGGAAGATATGGCAGCAGAACAAAAAGCAAGAAAAACGTATGACAATATACTGCGTCTGGCAAAAGATCAGGAAGTTGCTGATCCAATCCGCTTTTTGCGCGAGCGTGAAATTGTGCATTTCCAGCGTTTTGGCGAGGCTCTTCGTCTGCTGCAGGAAGAACTGGACAGCAAAAACTACTATGCTTTCAATCCCAATTTTGACTGTATGCAAAACACTACACGATAGGACAAAAGATAGCCGCCCCTTTCACACTGGGCGGCTATCTCAAAAAAAACGCAATAAATCACTATTATTTTTACTTAAATACCGGATTCATCGCCTCAATCTTGCGGATGATCTGCTCCAGCTGATAAGCATTGTTTCCGAGCTTGCTCATATTTTTGAGAGCCTCACCCTTCATCTCATGGATACTTCCCACACTGTACTCCATACGTGCCCGCAGTTTCTGCCGCCTTGTCAGCAGTTCATGCTTCAGCTCTACCATCTCCCGGCTGTCGACCAGCGCATTTGCATGTGTCAGCCATACACGGGTATCATACATCCGCAGCCGTGTCAGATACTGCAGAAGATTCTGCGTATAATAATCCAGATCATCACTGGTTTTACGGAATGTTTCCTTTTCCCGCGCTTCCTCCTGATACTGTCCATATAAAAATTCCAGTTCTTTCGCATTGCGGACATGATATTTCTCACAGATGAAATCCACCGCGTTTTTCGTATTGACATAGCGGATCTTTACCCGGTTCTCCAAAGTAATCGCCTGATTGCGGTTGACATCCGCCTGACGGATCTCTCTTGTGGAATCCTGGTAACGGATCAAAATAAACGCGCCCGCTCCCACAGTTACAAATCCCATAATGGTGAAAACCAGCTGCAGATCCCTGTTCAGATACCAGGAAAGTATTCCCACAAAAGCAAACAACGTAATAAATACAGCTAACAGATAGCATGCTGCGGTACGGGTTACTTTCTGTACCTTTGCGGAATCTGACCGCTGCATGGACCATTCCAGTTTTTTCCCTTCCAGATATGCCATATTTCTCTTGATCGCATCCAGATCTGCCTCATTGGCTTTCAGCCGGCGGATCACTCCCGGAAGATTCTCTTCTTCCTCCTGCATCTGCGCAAACTGCGTATCTGTCAGCCGGCGTTTGGTTTTCAGGAAATCGGTTCTTTGCTTTTCCAGCTTTGCAACCTGTGTGGCGCACTCAAGAATCGGTTTACGCTCTGCGTCCGTCAGGTTTTCAAGAATCTGAATATCTGTCAGATAATTTGTCACCAGCTGATATTCCGATTTGCTGTCTTCCATATCCTTAGATGCCTGAATCATCTGCTTGCACAAATCCACGACATATTTCTTTGCCTGCGCCGCGTCCGACAGATTCAGTTCTTTTACAATGTTCTTTGTCTCAAGCTTTGCATACTCGCTCTGATCATATTGTGAGAAACTTCCTGTCTCACTTTCTTTATTCTTTTTTCTATGAAATAAATTTGAAAAAATCATATGTTATACCTTGCAGCTCCTTCGATACTCTTTCTTCCACTGAACAATCACATCCATTACTTCTTTCCTTGCCTTCACCTTTTGGGCACCCCCGGTCCGCTGCGCCAATTCTTCCAGATGGGATTCAAACTGTTCGAGTTTTTCGCTCTTACATGCGATGGAAATTTCATTTCTGATTTCCTGCTGATTTCTCTCCTCCACCTGATATCTTTTTGCAATTTCCGCAAACGCTTCCTCATCATGCCGGCAGCGGCAGCACATCAGGCACTCCCGGAGAGATTCCTTTTGTTTATTCAATGCATATGCCTTCTCAAAGCAGCACCCCGCCTCTTCAAACAAAAAGAGACGCGCATACGCCGTTCCGAGGTTATGCCAGAGATTTCCCCGCAGAACCTCACTGGTTTCCTTCGTATCTGCTTCGTCTAACAGATGTTTATACCGGTAAATAGCTGCCAGATATTTTTCCTTCTCCATCAGCTGGTCTGCCCGGATCTTGTCACGCTCAAAATCCGACTTCTGTTCCATCTGCCGGACCGCAAAAACGATCTCCTGCATTTCTTTCATGGTGCAGTATGCCGTATCCTGCAATATGGCAAAAACAAAATCGGACAATTTTCCTTCCGTGCGGATATTCTCCCTGAGTTTTTGTGCGAGTTCGACACGATGCATCTGTTTTTCCACCCATGTACATAAACTCTCGCACATGAAGGAATGATCTAAAAGATACACATTTCCGGAAATATAATAGCTGAGTTCTTCCATGGAATATATGTTTATCCCGGTTTCCTCAATATAATAGGGCAGAGCCGCAATTGTTTCATGACAAAGTAATAATTCACCCATACGTTTATCCCATCATTATGATACTTTTCCATGCCCGGCCGGTAGCCGGGAAAAATTCACCAAATCCCATATCCCGGATTTCCACTTCAATCTTATCATTTGCCACCGGACTAGCCGTAATCCGGAGTCTTGTCGTGCGGTCCGGACGAACCGGAAGATCCTCAAGTTCCACCGTCTGTATCTGGGGAGTACTGCTGCTTGGAAGCTGCTTTAAAAATTCCACCTGCGGCGTGCCGCTTAGGATCACCTCACATGTATTTTTTATCTCAAACCAGTTTTTCCCGGCACTGACAAGATTTAAAACCTTCTTTTTTTCTTTTTCCACGACACTTAAACTCAGATTAAATTTCATCTCGTTTTCGCCCATGTAAATGAATGGCCAGTTTTCTCCCATTTCACGGATGCGCGCCATATAGCACGCCCCTTTGGAAAAAAGATTCTGTCCCAAAAACGCGCGCCGTCCCCGGCAGAGAACTGCCAGTGACTGTTTCATCCATTCTCCGTCAAATCCGTCCCCGACCAGATAAACCGAAGATACCGGACGGTTTGCAAAACAGTTAGTCAGGAGCCTTGCAAACGCCTCATCCTTCTCCTCTCCCAGTTCCTGTGCCCCGGTTGCGTGAATTGTGATCATCTGCGGCTTCGTATGCATATCCCTCGAAAGGTCATAGGAACTGACGGCATTCTTCCCGCAAGAAAACAAAAACACATCGTGCATCCACAAAGCTTTCTCCTGGTTCATGGCAAACGCATAGAAACTCTCTTTGTCATCAATCACCGCAAATGTTTCCTGCGACAATCCTAAAAGTTCTGCCACATGCCGGAAAATACCGATCAACTCTTTCGTCAGATGATCCACCGTCAGGACAATTCCGGTCACATGCGAAGTATTTCCCAGTTTCTGCGGCAGTTCAATCACTTTTTTAATAAACAGTGCCAGCAGATCTACTGCATCATAACTCTCTTTTGCAATGGTAATCACTTCCGATGCAGCGGCACGGCGAAGAAGGGAATCCACACAAATCACCTCACTGGTTTTTGCCATCCTTCCGGCATCTTCCCCATAATACCACATGCCGACATTTTTGCGTCGGGCAAGCAGCGTGGGAATCCGGTAATTTTCACTGCCGGCAATCGTGCTGACCGTCTCCGGTTCTTCCATATTCGGTTGCATATAACTTACCATGGCATACGAGTCGTTCAGTTCGATGCCAAGATAACAGGTATTGGCTTCCATCTCTTCTCCCATCCTGCTTACAAAAGCTTAAATACTTTTTTCGTCACCTCATCATATCCTGCGTACTGTTTCATCGTCTGAAACATGGAAACTTCATCGGATAAAGTCTCTGAAATCAGCATCTGGTTGATCAGATTGTACCTGCTTTCATCTTTCTGTGCATAGATATCATTACAGGTCAGACGATTGCTTTCCGTCGAGACGACCTTATTTTTATATTCTTCGGTGATGTAATACTGGATCTCCTCCCCGAAAAATACCACAAATGTTTCCACAAAAATACCGGCATAGACATTCGGCATATCCACTTCGTGAAACTGCTCCCCGTCCTCATCCCGGCTGTAGTGCAGCACGACATGTTTCTTGGGGTTTGTCCGGTGTTCCACATAAATTTTGTCATACAAATGATATTTCTGTACCAGCCGCCGGTCCAGTCTTTTATAAAATGAAAAATTCATATTTCTTCCGGTGAACTCTGCCAGCAGCACATCTGCGACTTCATACTGTGCCTCCTGCAGAGAGGACATCCCGGAAAACGATTTGAGCAGGGCAAGTTTACAGGCATCATTTAGTTTCTTTCCGCTCTGATACCGTCTCCGTATTATGGCAAGGATTTGTTTTGGCAGCGCGGCTTCTTTTACAAAATAGTTCTGCGCAAATACCGTAATGACCGCAAGAACAATCAATTCCTGCCCACCGCTTTCATAATAATGCGCAAATACCTCCAGTGCCTGCATAAGATCCATATCCGTATACAGCATCTGCTCAAGAATCCGTTCTTCCAGATCTCTTGTCCGAAGTTCAAAATCCTGTGCTGCTCTCCATAAACGAAGCATGGTCTCAACCGGTCCGGAATAAAAATCACTCAGATACTGCAGAATCCTGTCATTGTATTTTTTGTTTAAAAACGCACTTGTACACAAAAGCAGCAGTTCCTCGTCCTGCTCCCTCTCTTCCATCGCATCCAGCAGATAGGTGGCAACTGCAACCTTTGCCGATGATCCGATCTGATCCAGCCCATATTCCTGCATCTGTTCATACAACCGGTCATACATCCGCCAGTCCGCAAGGGATTCCATCATATACTGACGCACCGCCTGCGGCATCTGCTCATAATCTGCCTGTTCCAGATATTGTTCCACCAGGGGTTTTTGCTCTTTTTTCTGATAATAACGCACAATCTCCCTGGAAAAATACGACTGGTATTCCGTATCCAGCTCCTGTGCAAACAGCACTCTCCGGAAAAATTTTTCCTCTTTGGCATCAAACATATGATGATCCGGCTTTTCCCCAAAATGGGAAACAATATACGGAAGTTCCTCCGGTGCCAGTGCCGTACATTTCTCCAGATACGATCCGGCATCCATCAGGGAATCCAGCCGGTACGGGACACTGTGGATATATCTTTGGCCTTTCCCATCTTCAAACAAAATGGCATATTCCCTGCAGAAAAGGGACACGTAGGCACATCCGTTTACAATCGGAACGATCTGCGGATCTTTCATCTGCTTCTGGTATACAATCGCGCGGACCATATGCGGCTGCATAATTACCAGCTTATGCGCAAACAGAATATTGGAAAGACATTTTGCAAGTTCTTCATTCACCAGCCCCAGTTCGAGCATGTCCTCATAAACCACCGCCAGATTATCGTCCACATGTTCCTGCTCGATCTGTTCCATGGCAAAACGGCTCATCACCCGGCGATACTGTTCATAAATTTCCGGTTCGCTTTCCTTTGACGCAATGATATTGTTGTAAAGAATTGCCATCTTCCGATAGGGAAGATTACTGTCATACTGAAAGTACATCCGGATAATTTTCGGAACCGATGCAATCTCCCGTTCATCCAATGACATCAGATAAGCCTCGTATAATCCGGTAATCCGAAGTTCAAGCCCGATTCCCTTTTCATACCAGTGGTGAAATTTTGTATCAAACTGCTGGGTTCTTATCAGGTAACTGCAGATCTGTCCCACATATTCCGGTTTTTCCTCTGTCCCGTAAGCTGCCTGCATCAGTTCAAAATGAACCGGATGAAATCCCTGATTCATTTCCACCACTTCAAAAATCTGTGCTGCCAGTTCCTTCGTCAAAACCTGATGACGGATTGCCCAGCGCAGAATCCGCACTTCAAATCTTCCCAGTTTTGTGAGCAGATACGGGTCATGGCTGATCAGATCGTATGCCTCCAGATACAGGTACGGGGAAACACAGCCGCTCATCACCCAGTGCGCAATTGCACGCAGTTTGTGCGCACTGTTGTTGTAATATTCCTCTTCCAGAAACGAAAGAATCCAGAATAACAAAGCAGAATCCGGATTTTCATGAAAAATCATTTCAATCTCATGCGTCATGCGGTCCACATATGCCGGTTCCCGTTCCAGAAGTGTCATAATATAAAGATAATACCCCCACTCCGGTGTATGGTGATCGGGCCATTCCCGTTTAAATTCCTCAAGAATCCACTCCGCTTCCTGTTTCTGGTGATTGATCACCAGTGCCTGTGCTTTCATCAGCGGATACATCACCTGATCCGGAAGCATGGCATGCAGCTGGTTTAAACGTTCTACCGACTCATTTGCCCACACACCTGTCACAATTTTTTTCAGGCGGAATGCCTCATACAGTTCTACCAGCCCGGACTGACATTCCCTGATTTTGGCATGTTCTTTTTGTTCTTTGGACTTTTGTTTTTCCCCTTTGTGCGCATAAATCTCCAGAACCTTTGTCTCATATACCGAGGAAAAAGTAATTTTGGCATAATTGTTTCCGGCATGCATCCGGTCATAGTCCACGATGTATTTCAGGACAAACGTACTCCCCAGAAAATCCTCCGAAGTAATCTGCGTCTGTGCCGGCTGTACAAACGCGGCATCGGAGGTGATGGCAAGTTCCAAATATCCCCATTCGCTCTTTTTGATTTCGATCTTCTGCTGCTGGCTTTCGGTAAGCGCATCAAACCGGCAGTCTGTCTCAGAAATTGTAAAATGGATCTGTTCTTTTCTGCCGGCTGCCACCAAAAATTCTTCCAGATTCTGCGACGATGGTTTTGCCGCAAGAATTCCCTGATAGTACATCTTTTCTTTTGTCTCTTTTGCTTTTAGAATATTGGGAAAACTCTTGTGATAAAAGAGCTGATATGCTTCCTGCCAGTTTTCCTTTGCAAGTGCCGTAAAATCCGAAAGACTGCGAATCGCACCTGTGGCAGTCTGCGCATATAAACGGGATATGGATACACAAAAAGAAAGGCTGTGTACACTCTGATTGCAAAGAATCACAAACGCACCCTTTTCCTCCTGCCCCTCAACGAGACCCTTACTATGAAACTGATACCGAATCCGTATATTTTCGCCTTCAAACTGGGGAGTCAGGCACTCCATCCTTGGGTGGGTGGAGTAGACAATGCCCCGCACCGGAATATGGTTTTCACTGGTAATTTCAAATTCCCCGGTATATTCCTGTCCTTCTGTAACCGTAAGAAACAGTTCCTCGTCCGAAATAGAAAGCGAAGGCTGATCCGATTCGAATTTTCCTGCGGCTATCTGCCTGATTCTCTTCTGCACATCCACACCTGCTTTTCTACTAGTATGTCTTTTATTATATACGATTCCTTATATGCATGCAAGAACCAGCCCCACTTTTACGCCCTCGAAAAACGGGCATGGATCATGCGGCATCTCGCAGAAATCCACTCAACAATCAGGCTCAGATACCGAAGAACCGGTTCCGTAATAATTGCAAAGATTACCATCAGCATTTCACACTGTTTGGAAATTTCCGTAATTCCGAAAAAACTTCTGCCAAACAGCATGCAAAGAATCCATCCTGCAATCACACCGACCAGCATTACAATATGTCCGGTATTCATCGGTCTTGCAATGCGGTGCAGAATCATAAAACCAACGATTGCAACCAGAATGGTACATGATGTAGACAGACAATCCAGATCTACCTGAAATTCCCGGCAGAAAATCACCAGACCACTTACTACGATAAAATCCGTCAGTCCTGCCGGAAGTGCCCGCACGAGTACGTTGGTCAGGAAATGTCCGCGGATCAGATCCTTATTCGGCTCCAGTGCCAGAACAAACGACGGAATACCAATCGTAAACATACTGATCAGCGATACCTGTGATGGTTCCAGCGGATAATCCAGCATCAGAATCACGGAGAAAATGGCAAGCAGCATGGAGAAAATATTTTTTACAATATACAATGCGGCGGTCCGCTCAATGTTATTTACCACACGGCGTCCCTCTGCGACCACCGATGGCATTCTGGAAAAATCGGAATCTAAAAGTACCAGCTGTGCCACATTAGAAGCGGCTTCGCTGCCGGAGGCCATCGCCACGCTGCAGTCTGCATCTTTAAGTGCCAGCACATCATTTACACCATCTCCGGTCATGGCAACCGTTTTTTTATGTTCTTTCAGTGCCTGTACCAGCATCCGCTTCTGGCTCGGGGTCACACGGCCGAATACCGTATACTCTTCCACCGCGCGATAATAATCTTCTTTTTCTTTCAGAGTCGATGCATCGACAAAACGCTCCGCACCCACAATCCCCGCCTCTGCCGCAATGACGGAAACCGTCAGCGGATTGTCACCGGAAATCACCTTGATATCAACATCATTTTCCGCAAAATAAGTAAAGGTTTCCTTTGCCCCTTTGCGGATCGGATTGGCAAGCATCACAAAACAAAGCGGAAGTACCGGCTCTGTCAGCGGTTTCCGGTCAAGCGTCCCTTCATATTGCGCAAATACAAGCACGCGGTAGCCTTTGCTGCTGTAGGTGGCAATCTGTTCCTGATACTGGGCAAACTGCCCCCGCAGAACAAATTCCGGTGCTCCGATCACATAAGATTTCCCATCGTTCATCACGGCTCCGGAATACTTCGTTTCCGAAGAAAACGAATACACTTCCCTTGCCCGCATACCACTTCCGTTTGAGAAATGCGCTTTGAGTGCTTCCATCGTCGCATTGTCTTTTTCCTGCGCTGCCACAAAATCTGCCAGCAGCTGGGAAATTTCCAGCTGATCTGTCCCATCCAGAACAGAAAAATCATAGACATGCATCCCCGGCTCGGTGATCGTGCCTGTTTTATCCACACAAAGAACATTGACTCTCGCCAGCGTCTCAATACATTTCATATCGTGGATCAATACCTTCTTCTGTGCCAGCCGCACGGAACTGACCGCAAGTGCCACACTTGTCAGCAGATACAGTCCCTCCGGAATCATTCCGATGATAGCCGCCACCATACCGGTGATACTGTCATGAAACGTTCCCTCATTGTAAATAAACGACTGCACGAACAGGGCAATCCCGATCGGGATGATAATAATTCCCATCACCATGATCAGATAATTCAGGGAGCGGATCATTTCTGACTGCTCTCCCTTTTTGCTTTTCGTTGCCTGCAGGGTCAGCTTTGAAATATAAGAATCTTTTCCGACCTTCTCAAGACGTGCACATGCCTTTCCGGATACCACAAAACTTCCGGAAAGCAGGGAATCCCCCTCCCGTTTTTCAATTTCATCCGACTCTCCGGTGATCAGGGATTCGTTCACCTGCAGTTCTCCGGATACCACTTTCGCATCCGCCGGAATCTGGCTTCCCGCCGAAAATTCCACAATATCATCCAGCACCAGCTGATCTGCCGGAATCTCCTGCCGCTTTCCGTCACGGATTACAACTGCATGCGGTGCATTCAGAATGGATAATTTATCCAGCACCTTTTTGGAGTGTACCTCCTGGATAATACCAATACAGGTATTTGCCACAATAATCGGAAGAAACAGCATATCCGACCATGCACCCACAATAGCAAGCAAAACCGCAATCACAGCAAATACAAGATTAAAATATGTGCAGACATTTGAACGCACAATTTCCGAGACCGACAACGTGGAAGACTCTACTTTATAGTTGTTTTCTCCCTGTGCAAACCTTCTTTTTACCTGCTCTGCAGACAGCCCGGACTGTGGATCTGCTGCAATTCGTTCCATTCTGACTCTGTTTTCCTGTTCCATGATAATAATTCCATCCGCTTCCTATGTATTTTTGTTAAATTTTCAGATAAAATTATTATAACCGATTCTTTCACAAAAGTTGTCCATTTTCCAAATATTTTTCAAACATTTAACAATTGTTTATAAATAATGCCGTAGCATGAGTTTCTGATCCCTGATCACCTATACCATTTTTACCACCCAGACGTTGCTTCGTACCATGCAGTATCCGATCACGACCTTGATCAGTTCCGTGGCCTGTACCAGAAAATAAACACTTACAATTCCAAGTCCCGTACCGTGTGCCAGCAAAAATGCAACCGGCACAACAACCACCCAGGTAAACACCGAATCAAATAAAAACGTAACCATCGTTTTTCCACCGGAACGAAGCGTAAAATACGACGCATGACTAAACGAACAAAACGGCATGATCAGCGCAGAAACGGCGATAAACTTTGTAGCCAGATCCTTAATTTCCGCTGTCGTATTGTAAATATCAGGGAAAAATCCCCCCACGAGAAACATGATTGCTGCCATAATCACACAGCAGAAGACACTGAAAACAATCATCTTGTTGTCTGCGTCTTTTGCCTTTTCCAGTTCTCCGGCTCCCAAATACTGTCCCACAACAATACTGATACATGCCCCCAACTGTATATAGACAATGTTAAACAAATTGGTAATCGTCGTGGCAATATTCAGCCCTGCCACCACATCAAGTCCGCGCACAGAATAGCACTGGGTCACGGTGGTCATGCCCGCCGCCCATAAAACCTCATTGAACATCAGGGGAAGCCCTTTGATCAGTATCGTTTTCAGTTCGCTCACCGGAATTCCAAATCCGCGATAAGCCCCTTCCAGATACCGGTTCTTCTCCCGGTTTCTATGTGCCCAGAGGACAACAATAACCGCTTCCACATACCGGGCAATCACAGTGGCAAGTGCCGCCCCTGTCACCCCAAGTTCCGGAAACGGTCCCACACCAAAAATCAACAGATAATCCAGCACTGCATTGGTTCCCACCGCCACAAAACTTGCCAGCATCGGAACAAGCGTCTGTCCCGTTTCTTTTATATTGGTGGCATATGCCTGGTTCACTGCAAACGGAACCAGTCCCACCAGCATAATCACCAGATACTGCTTTCCATATTGAAGTGCCACATCGGTTGCTCCATTTCCCGCAGTATCCGTCAGATACAGGGAAATCAGATCCGATCCCTTCGTAAGCAGCAGCAACATGGTAAGCCCTGACACAAGTAACGTCGCATAAAGCTTAAAACGAAACGAATGCATATGTCCCCTGTGATCCCCATTGCCAAAATACTGCGCACCAAAAATACTTGCCGCCGACACCGCTCCAAAAATTGCCAGATTGTACACAAAAATCAGCTGGTTTACGATTGCAACACCGGACATCTGTTCCGTTCCCAGCTGCCCCACCATAATGTTGTCCAAAAAGCTGACCAGATTCGTGATGGCATTCTGCAGGATCATTGGCACTGCCAGCAATAAATAATGGCGGTAAAACGCACGATCCCCCATATACTTCTTTTTAAATTTTTTCCAATAACTCATTAAAAACCTCTTTCATATTATTTTTCAATCCTCTTTTCGAAATTCCTGGTTTAAAAATTCATTCCATTTCGCATTTGTATTCTCCCATTCATGCTTCTGCATAATCCGGTTCCGGTCACTTAGAATTGCCAGCATCTCGTCCACGATTTCCGCCATCGGAAGTTTCCTGTAATGTGACAAATAGCCAAGCATCCTCTGTGCCGTCCAGTCTGTGTTCAGATTCAGTGAAATCTGCTCACAAAACTCCTGTGGAAAGCCACGGTTCAGGAGAGTGTTATATAATTCCATTGATTTTTGTGTTCTGGGTTTCATGTCTTCTCCATTCTGCAGTAATCTTTTACGTCAATTCAATTAAAAACATCTCGTACAGATCATCCTCTCCCTGCAACAGCGGCGAATTCTCGCCGCCTCCATTCGTGGAGCGACGCATTGCTGCGTAAGAATCCTCACCGGCAGAGACCAGATCCATAGCGGAAAAGGTGCATCCATGCTCCTGTGCAATACGGCAGAATGCGGAAACCGGATTTTTCATTCCCCGCGTGGCTAACAACGCCTGCGCAAGTTCCGGATTGGATCGAGCCCTGGCTTTTAAATTTTCCAATTCATCATATATGTTCATCGTGTTTTCCTTTCTCATCCATCTGTAACCTTGTTATGTCACACATCTTTCCTGCCTATTCTTTCAAACTCACAAAAAAGTTCTCCCCTGCCTGTCAGATTACCTCTGCACCAAATGGCATCAGGGATAACTTTGCAATTTTGAAAAACTGCTTTCCAAAAGGGATTCCGATGATGGTTATACAGCATATCAGACCTACCACTGCATTTCCAACCGCCATAGGAATTCCTGATACAATCAACCATATGATATTTGCAAGGAAACTGATCGTGCCTCCGCCATATACCACTTCTTTCCCAAATGGGAAAAAAGCCAATCCTGCAAACTTAAAACACTGCAAGCCTATTGGAATTCCTATGATAGAAATGCACCACAGGCATCCTGCCACAATCCATGACAGACCACTTAACAACCCACCACAAATAAACCAAAGTATGTTTCCTAATATGCTCATATCAATACTTGTATGATAATTAGGAAGTTAATTATCACACGTTTCCTTTCTTTTAATATCGTGGTTCAATACAATTCAGATACTATGGACTTTTGATGTTTATTCTGTAGCTTGACTACTCAACTGGAGTGTATTGCCGCTACCTTTATCTGAATTGTTTATCAGCTGGATGTTGCCGGAGTGTTTTTCACTCAGAGTACTTATTTCTATCAAGTCTACGATGATAATCGATGGTGGACATCATGGTATCAGACTTTATGAAAGGGAGGTACAACCTCATGAAAATTTTTGTAGGCATTGATATTGCCAAACTCAACCATTTCGCCGCTGCGATTTCTTCGGACGGTGAAATACTCATTGAGCCGTTCAAATTCACAAACGACGCTGATGGCTTCCAACTGCTGGTCTCTAAGCTCGAATCATTCGATAAGAACAGCATCATCATCGGTCTTGAGTCGACGGCACACTACGGTGACAACCTTGTTCGATACCTTGTTGCTGAGTTCTACCAAGTGTGTGTGTTGAACCCCATCAAAACCTGTCAAATGCGTAAGAACAATGTTCGTAAAACAAAGACAGATAAGGTCGACACATTTGTTATTGCTAAAACTCTTATGATGCAGGATGACCTAAGATTTATTACCTTCTTTGATCTCGATATGATGGATCTTAAGGCCTTGGGGCGCTTTCGGCAGAAAACCATTAAGCAACGCACCCGATTGAAAATCCAACTGACAACCTATGTTGATCAGGTATTCCCGGAGATTCAATACTTTTTCAAATCCGGTCTGCATCAGAATGCTGTCTATGCTCTTTTAAAAGAAGCACCTTCTCCAAAAGAGATTGCTTCCATGCATATGACTCATCTGGCAAATCTGCTCAAAGTGAACTCGCACGGACACTTTACTAAAGAGCAAGCCAAAGAATTAAGAGTTCTCGCACAGAAGTCTGTCGGTGCCAACGACAGCGCTATATCTATTCAGATAACTCAAACCATTCAACAAATCGAGTTACTGGATAGCCAATTAGAAAAGATTGAAGCTGAGATGACGGATATCATGAAATT
>ERZ831601.26-NODE-26-length-165193-cov-7.151685_pt1 | contig 165193 bp, 151 predicted proteins | sample MGYA00519578_ERZ831601 | MGnify/ENA primary metagenome ERZ831601 (study PRJEB31850, sample SAMEA3708717) | human gut metagenome | biome: human gut; feature: human-associated habitat; material: faeces | place: China | collected 2014 ... | reverse complement strand
AGGCACGAAGAAACAAGCGTGGTATGGAAAGATAACCATTTCCATTGTACTTGCAACTTAATGACTTCTTGATATGTTCAGATGAAACAGGCTGTATTTGTGGGGTGTTCTAAACGGAATGCCCCACAGTCAATTTATGAAAAGGAGAAACGGACGATATGAAAGAAAACACTTTATCTTATACAACACGAATAGGTAAAACCACTTTTATTGTAAATGTGAAGCAATCGGAAAGTGCGAAGAAGCCTTTGAATACGGTGTTTCAAGAGATATGCAGACACGAGATGTTAGGAGATTTTTCAGCGGATAAATATTTGAATTTAGAAAACTTACAAAAATCATCTTGACAAACTCGTTCCCGAAGGTACGGGTTACAGAGCAAAGACAAGGTTTGCAAGGTTCTATAACCTACCCGAACTTATGGCTATGTTTAAGGAAGTGGCGGATATTAAAACCGCAGATATGCTTGACCTTCCCGTGCCAAAAGCAAACTTCCACAATATCTCGGTAAAGCCATCTGAAATTCAAAAGCAGATGGTAGCCGAACTTGCGGAAAGAGCCGAGAAAGTCCGAAATGGAATGGTTGACGCAAGCGTTGACAATATGCTGAAGATAACCAATGACGGCAGAAAACTTGCACTTGATCAAAGGCTAATCAACCCTATGCTACCCGACTTTGAGGGCAGCAAGTTGAATGCTTGTGTAGATGCGATGTTTGAAACTTGGGAAAACGGAAAAGAAAAACGGCTGACACAGTTGTTTTTCTGTGACCTTTCAACTCCGAAAAACGACGGTAATTTTTCCGTGTATGATGATATACGAAAAAAACTTGTCGAGCGTGGAGTACCCGCCGATGAGATAAAGTTCATTCACGAAGCAGACACCGAAGCAAAGAAACTTGAACTCTTTAAGAAGGTACGCAGAGGTGATGTCCGTATCCTTATGGGCAGCACTCAGAAGATGGGTGCAGGTACGAATGTGCAGAACAAACTTGCCGCTTCAAGCGACCTTGACTGTCCTTGGCGTCCTTCAGATTTGGAACAAAGACTCGGCAGAAGTATCCGTCAGGGCAACGAAAACCTTGAAGTTGATATTTACCGTTTCGTTACGGAAGAAACTTTTGACGCTTATCTTTATCAACTTGTTGAGGGCAAGCAAAAGTTCGCTTCACAGATTATGACGAGCAAATCGCCCGTAAGATCTTGCGAAGATATTGACGAAACCGCATTGTCTTATGCGGAAATCAAAATGCTTGCAACGGGCAACCCGTATATTAAAGAGAAGATGGATTTGGATATTCAGGTGCAGAAACTAAGGCTCTTAAAATCCAACTTTCTCTCCGAAAGATACGCACTTGAGGATAAGATAATCAAGTTCTATCCGCAGGAAATCGCAAGGCGAACAGAAACAATAGCAAGCCTGAAATCAGATGTTGAGCGTGTCGCACAACACCCGAAACCGATTGATGATACCTTTGTTGGTATGACGGTTAAGGGTGTTTTTTATTCTGAAAAGGCGGACGCAGGAAATGCAATTCTTGAAGCGTGTCAGGCTATGACAAACCCTGATCCGATTTCTCTCGGAGAGTATCGTGGCTTTCAAATGGAACTGTACTTTGAAGCAAGAGAATACAAAGTTAAACTCAAAGGAGAACTCGGTTATCCCGTTACGCTTGGTACAGATACCTTCGGCAATATCACTCGCTTTGATAACGCCCTTGAGGGTTTACCGAAGCGTTTGGAAATCAACGAGCAGGAACTTGAGAATACCAAAAAGCAGTTTGAAACTGCAAAGGTTGATGTGGGCAAACCGTTTAATCAGGAAGAAGAATTGACGGCTAAGACCGCACGACTGAACGAACTGAACGCACTTCTCAATGTGGATAAGCGTGAAAACGAGATAGTCGGCGGTGAGCCTGATGAGGGCGATGACACTCCCACACCGAAGATTAAAGACCGTGAACGATAGGAGGTGATTATTTGTCTGTTGAATACAGAATAAAAGAAGTCTTGAAGCGAACAGGCTTTACTTTAACGAAGTTTGCAGAGAAGCGCAGAGTATCGACCATAACCGTAAGCAGAAAAGTAAATCACGGAAAATGGACGCTCGAACAACTCTTTGAACTTGCACAAATTACGGGTTGTAGGTTTCAGTGTTGCTTTGTGTTCAAAGACGGAGGGCGAATATATCTGCACGATTCTAATGAGAAAGGAGATGCTATTATGCCGACAGATTATGTGGAACTGCTCTATGAAAAGGTGCAGGCTGAGTACGATAATTTCATCGAAAAACTCAAGCAAATGACACCCGAACAAGTCATTGAAAAAGCATACGAAAAGGTTGCCAAAGAAAATATGGTGATGGCTATTCAGGATAAAGAACTTACACTTTCCGAAGCGAAGGCTTTGTGCCGTGAGCAATACCCTCTTGACCGTATGTATCAGGAATGGCTTGATACTGATGTCAGCGAAATGCAGATGTTGAAGGACTCCATTGATGAAACTGCAAAAAAAGCAGTCAAAGAAATGAAGGACAAACAGAAAGAAAGTAGGTGAAGTTAATGCCGTATATCGCACCGGAAATCATAATGGAAGCGAAGCGTATGGACTTGCTCACCTATCTTGAAAACTACGAACCGCACGAACTTGTGAGGTTTGCAGGCAACACCTACACAACACGCACTCACGACAGTTTGAAAATTTCAAACGGAAAATGGATGTGGTGGTCGCAAGGTATCGGGGGCAAATCTGCCCTCGATTATCTTGTAAAAGTCAAAGGACTTTCATTTCTCGAAGCCGTAGAAACGATTATGGGCGGTAATGTTGCACTCCCTATTCCGTGTTCTCCGCAAGCAGTAAATGTCCCCAAAGTCCTGCTGCTGCCTGACAGAAGCGAAAGCAACGATGTTATAACCGAGTATCTTTTCGGCAGAGGTATCGACTACGAAATTATAAATTACTGCATACAAAAAGGACTGATTTTTGAGAGCCTACCGTATCACAATGTTGTGTTTGTCGGTAACGATGAGAAAGGAAAACCTCGTTATGCGGCATACCGAGCCACCAACAAATCCAATTTTAAGGGTGATGCTTCAGGTAGTGACAAGCACTATTCCTTTCGGCTCGAAGGTACAAGCAAAGAGGAAGTTCACCTTTTTGAATGTGCAATAGATGCTCTATCGTATGCGACAATTACAAAGATAAACGGAGGTCAATGGAAAAGAGATAACCTTGTTTCCCTTGCAGGAGTTTATAAGCCGAAAGAAAAAATAGAAGAAAGTAAAACGCCCGTTGCGGTGGCTGGCTACCTTGAACGCCACCCCGAAATCAGGCGAATACTGATACACTTCGATAATGATAATGCGGGCAGAAAAGCAACCGAAGCGTTGATAGTTAAGTTGTCCGACAAATACGAAGTCGTTGATAGTCCACCCGATTACGGCAAGGATTACAACGACTTTTTGTGTTTGAAATTAGGAATTTACCAACACAAAACCAAAGAAAGGACGAATGAACGATGACAGAAAATAAGATTTCCGTTCTGCTTATTGAGCCGAACAAGTACCCAAAAATGATTGAGATTGATGACACGCTTGAAGCAATGCAGCGAGTTGTCGGCGGTGACATTGAAGAATATATGCCATTTGACGATGAGGTGGCTATCATCTGTAACGAGGAAGGAAAGGTCAACGGTCTGCCGCCCAACCGTGCGGTGTACGCCGAACCCGAAGCGGTTGAAATGAGTTATCAGGAGATGAAAAAGCGTTTCCGAGAATTTGAAAACAACCACAAGGAACACCTTACCGGATATGTTGTTTTTACCGAGGACAGTTTCGATAAGCCGTATAGCGAGAAGTCCCGAACCTATGTAATAAGCTCGGATAACAAAGCATTTCAGTCCGGTATGGGCGGCTATTCCGTCTATGCTTCCTGCCTTGACGGAAGCGATCCTTGTGTGCGTTTGGACGGATATATGTTTGACGAACACGGTGGAGAGAGCGGTTGGAAGATTGAAAAGTGCTATATATTAGAGCCTTCCCGTGAGATGGTCGAAATCATTTGCGGGAAGTTTTTTATTGCCCACGCACCCATCGAAGCGGAAAACTTTCAGTCCCTTCCGCCTGAACTTGCGAAGAAGTATACGGAAAAATTCAAGTTTCCTGAACGCTTTATTCGGGCAGGTGAAGATATTGTAGCCGTACCTTTCAAGCCCGACAGGGCGGATAAAGAACGCTAAAATCAAGAAAACGGTGCAACCCCGAAAAGATTGCACTATCTTAGCGAGCAGACTGTTTGTACTCCTACAAACAGTAAAACTCGTTAGGGGTTGCCCCTAATACCCCAAATCAGAAAGGAGTCTGCAATGACAGAATTTATTTTATTTCTTGTTGGTTTGCTTCTCGGCGGTTGTGTCGGCGTTATCGTGATGTGCCTTGTGCAAATCAACCGACTCTATAACAACAATTCCAACGGAAAGGAGGTCGGACATAATGAAAAGAAGAACGGTTAAAAAGCAGTTTTGGTTTTCCCGTGACGAAGCGCAGGACTTACAGAAGAAAGCAAAAAAGACCTGCCTGACCGAAGCGGCACTTGTGAGATTGCTTGTACGAGGGTACGAGCCGAAAGAGCGACCTGACGAGCGTTTCTATGATGCAATGCGACAGTTATCCTCTATCGGCAACAATATCAATCAACTTGCGGCTCAGGCAAATTCACTTGGCTTTGTAGATGCTCAAAGACTTCAAAAAGAAGCAGAGCGTTGGCATAGATTTCAGGCGGATATGGAGCGTGAGTTTCTCCGCCCTGAGAAGTGTGATATGAAATGGCAGTAAGTAAGATATGGAAAGTCACAGTCCGTCTTGCACAAGTCATCGACTATGCTACCAATCCTGAAAAAACGGCGGCAAAAAAATTTACCCCCGAACAGTATCAGGCTTTGGCAGATGTGCTTCAGTATGCGAAGAATGAAGAAAAGACAGAGCGAGAATTTTATGTGGACGGTATCAACTGCAATGCTTCAACTGCCCGTGACCAATTTGTAACGGTCAAAGAGCAGTTTGGAAAACCCGACGGCATACAAGCATATCACGGCTACCTGAGTTTTAAGGAAGAAGATATTTCCCCTGAACTCGCTCAGAAAATCGGTATGGAGTTTGCAAACCGTGTTTGGGGCAAAAGATTTCAGGTCGTTGTCACAACTCACCTGAACACAAAGCACTTGCATTGTCACTTCGTTGTAAACTCTGTTTCTTTCGTTGACGGCAAGCGGTTAGCCAATGAAGAAAAGGCTTGGTTTAAGTTCAGACATATTGCAGACGAACTCTGTCAGCAATATAAACTGTACTACAATCCTAACCCCGTCAGAGGTAACTCAAATTCCTATTACTATCAGTTAAGAAAAGCGGGTATGCCTGACCGTTACGACAGAACACGCTCAGCTATTGATGACGCTATCAGTAAAAGCCGTACCCTGAAAGAGTTTGAGTATGTGCTTGACCAAATGGGTTACAAGTATCAACTCAGCGAAAGCCTAAAATATTGGACTGTCGTTCCGAAAGGTTGGAAGAAACCTATCCGACTGTATAGACTCGGTGAGGATTACACCAACGACCGCATTAAAGAGCGTATCAAATGCAATCGTGATAAGGTCTATTTAGAGCCATATCAGAAGCAGACCTATAAGCCCCGTCAGTACCGTCTTGCAACACGGGAACATCGCATAAAAAAGAAGGGCGGTCTGTACGGTCTGTATCTTCACTATTGCTACAAACTCGGCTATTTGCCAAACTACAAAAAGCAGAACCCTGCTCGATTGCATTATCTTCTCCGAGAAGATTTGTATAAGGTCGATCAGTTATCTGCACAAGTCAGGTTGCTCGGTAGAGAAAACATCTCAACTACTGAGCAACTATTTTTATATAAGTCAAAGGCTATGGGAGAAATCAAAACACTTACTGCCTACAGAACACATCTCCGAAACGAAATACGAAAAGTAAATATTGATGATGATTCGCTGTCTACGGCAAAGTTAAAGATTTCAGCCATATCCGAAAAACTTTCAGAACTCCGCAAGGATGTTCGACTCTGTGATGCTATCGCTGAACGCTCAGACGCTATGAAAGAGAATTTGGAGGCGGTACTTGCAGATGAAGAAAAAATCAAAGGAAAGGAGAACCGAAGTTATGAACAACGGCGGTGATGCTGCCGAACAAATCGTCAGGCTTTCGCTTGAAGGATTTGAAGTGGCGGCGAAATTAACGGGAACGGCGGCGAAAGAGTTGACCGTTCTTCTTGTTTCTGTTCTAAGGCAGGAACAAAGAACCAAAGGCAAAGCACGGCTGACCAATATGCTCAAGTCCGGTAAGGAACTGAAAGTCTTTTCTGTACCGCAGAAAGATTTGAAAAAGTTTACCGAGCAGGCTAAAAAGTACGGCGTGCTTTATTGCGTGTTGAGGGACAAGTTTAACAAGGACGACAATGCTCCGGTCGATATTATCGCAAGAGCAGAAGATGCTTCTAAAATTCAGCGTATCTTCGACCGCTTTGAACTCGGCAAGGTTGACAAGGCTTCTATCGTGGCTGAGGCTGAACGAAGCGTAGCAGAGCGAGAGGAACTTGCCAATGAAGTACCTACCAAGTCAAAGGGTGAAAGGATCGTAGAAGAAGCGATGGGTAAACCCACTCAGAAGGACGGAAGTTCCAATGAAAACCCCCAAGTTGCCAAGACGGACAAAAACCCTCTGTTAAGGCAAAACTCCAACGAGGTAGATATGCACTCTGATAAGGGTAAAGCCAAGTCCGCCGAAGAACGCCCCTCTGTCAAAGAAAAACTTGACAGGTACAAGGCTGAAGCCAAAAAGGACAAGGAAGCAGATGCTATCGACCTTGATAAATCCAAAGATAAGCCGAAGTCCCAAAATCGCAATAAGCAAACCACCCATAAGCAACCCCCGAAAAAGAAAAATAAAAATAAAGCGAGGTAATCTACTATGACTAACAATTTCAAACCCAAAAAGGGCGGCTATCAAAAGCCGCAACTCTCTCCCGATGAGTGGAAAGAAAAAAAGCAGGCTGAGAAAGACGCCGTATATCAGATGATTGATGATACGGCATCTTCTATCGTTCAGGACGGAGAAAAATTCAAGGCGTTTCTTGATACTCAGGCAAGGCTTGACAGATACTCCGCAGCAAATGCTCTGCTTATCTATAAGCAGTATCCGCAGGCAACTCAACTCAAAGACTTCAATGATTGGGCGGAGGAAAAAGTATCTATCAGCAAGGGTGCAAAAAGCATTTCAATCCTTGAACCTGTTGAGTACGCCAAGAATGACGGCACAACCGGAATCTCCTACAATGTGAAAAAGGTCTTTGATGTGTCGCAGACAAAGGGCAAACAGACACCTGCCCCAACCGTCAACAGAGATCCACAGTCCCTCGTTGCAGCAATGATTGATACTTCTCCCGTGAATGTCGAGATTGCAAATGAACTTCCGCATCCGCAGATGGGAGCGTTCTATGATAATGAGAAGCAGACACTCTATATCAAGAGAGATATTGGAGATAGCGTTGCTCTTTGTCAATGCGTGGCTCAGGAACTCGGACACGCACAACTTTCGATTGATAGTGATGCTTACAGTCGCAAGGATATGAGTTATCAGGCAATGTGTATCAGTTATATGCTTTGCAAGAAGTACGGCGTTGAAACCAAGAACTTCGCAGTTGAGCGTGTTCCTGATGAATGGAAACATAAAGAGCCGAAAGAAATCCGTTCTGAACTTTCAAAAACCCGCACGGCGATGAGTGAAATTCATTCCCGTGTATCTGAGGAACTCTATCGGCAAAAGCAGGAACGCTCAAAAGAACAGGCAAGATAAACGGAGGTAAACAACAATGAGAGAACGACAACACTTTGTTGCTTTGGACGAATATGAACACGGCATCTTAATTGACTCTCTTAATGAGAAGCGCAAAGACCTTATGAGCGAGGGCAAGACAACCGATGCCGTTGACGAACTGATTGTAAAGGTCGGACACGCCCCACAAAAGAAGTTCAAAGTAATCGAAAGGGATAAGGATAAACGCCGTGAAGCAAGATGATAGGCAGTCCGCCATCATTCTCTCCGTAATCGGAATTATCCCCGTTGTATGGCTTGCATTGTTGATAGCACCGTCAGTCGGCGGTGGATTGCCGGAGATACTGTCTAAACTCTTGACAGTATTTAACAACCCGTTCCACATAGAGTTTTGCGAGGACAGCCTAAAAACTGTCCTCGTTTTACTTTTGTGCTATGGGTTCGGTATCGGCATTTATTTTTCAACACGCAAGAATTACAGACGGCGAGAAGAACACGGCTCGGCTAAATGGGGCAACGCCAACGCCGTCAACAAAAAATACTGCCAAACACCGAAAAGTGAAAACAAATTGATGACTCAGAATGTGGCTATCGGTATCAATGCCAAGAAACACAGACGAAATCTCAATACGCTTGTTTGCGGCGGTTCAGGTGCAGGCAAAACACGTTTTTATTGCAAACCGAATTTGATGCAGGCTAACACTTCTTTTGTGATACTCGATCCGAAAGGTGAAATTGTCAGAGATGTCGGAAAACTGCTTGAAGCAAAAGGTTATGAAATAAAAGTCCTTGACCTTATCTCAATGGAAAAAAGCCATTGCTATAACCCATTTGTTTATTTGCAGAATGACAACGATGTTCAAAGGCTCGTAACCAACCTTTTTAAGAGTACAACACCGAAGGGTTCTCAAAGCAACGATCCCTTTTGGGACACGGCAGCATCTATGCTTTTATTGGCACTCGTTTTCTATCTACACTATGAAGCGCCGCCCGATGAGCAAAACTTCGCTATGGTAATTGAGATGCTTCGTGCAGGTTCGATAGAAGATGAAGATGATCCAAGACCTTCCCCACTTGACCAACTGTTTAATGAACTCGGAGAAGATTATCCCGACCACATCGCACTCAAATATTACCGTTCTTATCACTCAGGCTCAGCAAAGACTTTGAAATCTATTCAAATCACACTTGCGGCTCGATTGGAGAAGTTCAACCTTGAAAGCCTTGCTTCATTGACTTCAACAGATGAATTGGAGTTAGGAACGCTTGGAGAAAAGAAAACGGCGTTGTTTGCGTTAATACCGGATAACGACACGAGTTTTAATTTTTTGGTATCAATCCTCTATACCCAATTATTTCAGCAGTTATTCTATTCCGCCGACCACATTCACGGCGGCAGTTTGCCGATACCCGTTCATTTTCTTATGGACGAGTTCGCCAATGTTTCGCTGCCTGATGATTTTGACAAAATCTTATCTGTTATGCGTTCACGCTCGGTATCTGTCAGTATCATTTTGCAGAACTTGGCTCAGTTAAAAGCGTTGTTTGAGAAACAATGGGAATCCATAGTCGGAAACTGTGATGAATTTCTCTACTTGGGCGGAAATGAACAGTCCACTCATAAGTATGTGAGCGAATTGCTTGGTAAGGCAACTATTGATACCAACACCTATGGAAAGAGTGAAGGTCGCAGCGGTAGTTATTCTACTAACTATCAGATCAGCGGTCGTGAACTTTTAACTCCTGATGAGGTTCGTATGCTCGACAACCAATATGCCATTCTCTTTATTCGTGGTGAACGCCCTGTGCTTGATTTCAAGTATGACATTCTCAAGCACCCCAATGTGTCATTAACCGCAGATGGCAAAGCGGAAGTTTATAAACACGGCGAGGTCAAGTCCGATGTTGCTACCATCGAACTTATCAGTCTTGATAAAAACAAGGCTCCCGAAATTACAGTAGCAGAAACCCATTACGAACTCCTCTCTGATGAGGATTTTGAAACTAAATAAATGTTATGGAGGTAAACACAATGAGTGTTTTTAAGAAAAGAAACAACAAAGAAACTAAGAAACTGCCTATGACCGGAAAGGTCGCAAAGGGCTATCGCACATACTGTGCCATTGTACTTTGTATGGCTTTTGTTATGTGTCTGTCCGTAACCGCATTTGCGGCAGGCACAAACGATCCTCTGACCGTTATCAACAATCTGTCTGACTTTATTTTCGGACTTATCCGTGCTATCGGTCTTATTCTGCTCGGCTTTGGTATCGTTCAGATCGGTCTTTCTTTGAAGTCCCACGATCCTTCGCAGAGAGCAAACGGTTTTCTCACACTTGCGGGTGGTGTTATTATCACCTTCGCAAAGGAAATCCTTAATCTCATTACGGGCTAAACAAAGCGACACTCAAAGGGGCATATCCGAACAACGGGTATGCCCCTAATTCTATAAAGGAGGTGCAGAATTTTGAGTGATAATTGGATAGTTCAAAATCTCGAAAATGCCCTTGAAACTTGGAACGAGAAACTCGCTGAGATTTGGCAGCTCATAACTACAAGTCCGCAGAACTTCAAAGGCGGCAATATATGGAGTGTTATCGTCAATATAAACGGTGCGGTTCAGGCTATCGGTCTTGCCTTGCTTGTCCTGTTCTTCGTTGTAGGTATGGTGCGAACTTGCGGTAGTTTTTCAGAAGTGAAGAAACCAGAACACGCACTAAAACTCTTTGTCCGATTTGCTCTCGCCAAAGGAGCAATCACTTATGGAATGGAACTTATGCTTGCACTCTTTAATATCGGGCAAGGCATTATCACAACCATTATGAACTCCGCAGGCTTTGGCACACCGCAAGGTGCAACATTGCCAAGTTCAATGATAACGACTATTGAAGATTGCGGCTTTTTTGAGAGCATACCCCTATGGGCAGTAACTTTGATTGGCGGACTGTTTATTACGGTACTGTCGTTCATTATGATTATGACCGTGTACGGTCGTTTCTTCAAACTTTATATGTATGCAGCCCTCGCCCCCATTCCGCTTTCCACTTTCGCAGGAGAACCGTCGCAGAATGTCGGCAAGTCCTTTATCAAGAGTTATTGTGCCGTTCTGCTTGAGGGTGCAGTCATTGTTCTTGCCTGCATTATCTTCTCCGTATTTGCTTCTTCACCGCCTACGGTGGACACAAGTGCGGCAGCAGTTACTCAGGTGTGGGCATATATCGGTGAACTTATCTTTAATATGCTCGTTCTCGTAGGTTCTGTGAAGATGAGCGACCGCATTATCCGAGAAATGATGGGACTTTAAGGAGATTATTGAATATGAAACGAAACAAGACCTATTCCACTATCAAAGGCAAAATGCTTACCGGTAGTGATTGCAAAGGCTGTGCTTATTTTGCAAGCAGACGGAAACGCAAGATTTTCTGTCTTTCTGATAATTGCAAAGTGAAACCAACGAAAGGAGTTATCTATGGAAGTTAAAATTAACCGAGAAATTCGCAACTACACAGAAGCAATGTTCTTTGGACTGTCGCTCAGACAGTTCATTTTTTCTATCTGTGCTTGCGGAGTTGCAGTCGGTATTTATTTTCTGCTCAAACCGTATGTAGGCACAGAAACCGTGTCTTGGATGTGTATTTTGGGAGCCGCCCCCTTTGCGGCTCTCGGATTTATCAAGTACAACGGTATGACCGCAGAAAAATTCGTATGGGCGTGGATTAAATCGGAGTTTCTTATGCCGAAGCAACTTGTATTCCACTCCACAAACACCTACTTGGAAATGTTTAAGCCAAGTATTGCGCAGAAAGGTAAGGAGGTACTGAAAACAAATGATTAAGACACTAACCAATCTTTTCAAACAGGATAAAGAGAAGTTTGTTGTACCGAAGGGCGTTCAGGATGTTATTCCTATCAAGGCTATCTATGATGACGGTATTTTTTTAGTGGGCAAGGATAAGTTCGCTAAGTCCTTCAAGTTCACAGATATAAATTATGCAGTAGCAAGCCGTGAGGACAAGGAAGCAATGTTCCTTGAATACTCCGAACTGCTTAATTCTTTTGATAGCGGTGCGACAACAAAAATTACAATCAACAATCGCAGGCTGAATCGCCTTGATTTTGAGAAAACAATTCTTCTTCCTCTCACGGGTGATGAACTTGATGTTTACCGAGAGGAATACAATAAGATGCTTCTTGATAAGGCAACGGGTGCAAATGCAATCGTGCAGGATAAGTATATAACTATCTCGGTCAACAAGAAGAATGTTGAAGAAGCAAGAAATTATTTTGCCCGTGTCGGCGCTGACCTTATCGCACACTTCGGAAGGCTCGGCAGTAAATGTCACGAACTCGAAACCGATGAAAGGCTGAGAATTATTCACGACTTCTTCCGTGTGGGCGAAGAAACATCTTTCCGTTTCGATATTAAGGAAACCCGAAAGAAAGGACACGATTTTAAGGACTATGTTTGTCCTGACTCTATGGAGTTTGCCGCAGACTATTTCAAAATCGGCAACAGATACGGCAGAGTCCTTTTTCTTCGTGAGTATGCTTCATATATCAAAGACAGTATGGTGGCAGAGTTGACCGACCTCAACAGAAACCTGATGATGTCGATTGATGTAGTTCCCGTCCCTACTGATGAAGCAGTAAGAGAAGCAGAAAGCCGTTTGCTCGGTGTTGAAACCAATATAACAAATTGGCAGCGCAGGCAGAACTCAAACAACAACTTTTCCGCAACCGTTCCCTATGATATGAAACAACAGAAAAAAGAAATGAAAGAGTTTCTTGATGACCTGACTACACGAGATCAGCGAATGATGTTTGCCGTTATAACGCTCGTTCATACGGCAGATACGAAAGAGCAACTTGACCAAGATACAGAAGCACTTATGACAACTTGCAGAAAGCATCTTTGTCAGTTTGGTGTGCTGAAATTTCAGCAGATGGACGGACTTAATACGGCAATGCCGTTTGGCGCACGAAAGATTGATACCTTCCGAACCCTCACAACAGAGTCTTTGGCGGTATTTATTCCTTTCCGTGTTCAGGATATTTACCACGAAAACGGTATTTACTACGGTCAGAATGTTATCAGCAAAAATATGATAATCGCAGACCGCAAGCAACTCTTGAACGGCAATTCCTATATACTCGGCGTATCCGGTTCTGGTAAGTCCTTTACGGCAAAGGGCGAGATTACCGATATTGTCCTTGCCGATCCTACGGCAGATGTAATCATCATTGATCCTGAACGAGAGTATTCACCTCTTGTAAACGCTATGGGTGGCGAGATTATCAATATCTCGGCTACTTCCTCTAACCATATAAATGCTATGGATATGAACAAGGATTACGGAGACGGAGCAAACCCCGTTATCTTAAAGTCAGAGTTCATTATGTCGTTGTGCGAACAGTTAATCGGCGGTAATAACCTCGGAGCAAAGCAAAAGTCCATTATCGACCGTTGTACCGCAAGTGTGTACCGTGCTTATCAGCAGAATAACTACACAGGCACAGTTCCAACATTGCAGGACTTTCGTGCTGAACTCTTAAAGCAGAGTGAACCCGAAGCAAAGGAAATTGCACTTGCTATCGAGTTATTTACTCACGGTTCTCTGAACACCTTTGCGAAGCAGACGAATGTAGATACCGACAACCGCCTTATTTGCTATGATATTCTTGACCTCGGTAAACAACTTATGCCTATTGGAATGCTTGTAGTTCTTGACTCCATTCTTAACAGAATTACTCAGAACAGAGCCAAAGGAAAGAACACCTATATTTTCATTGATGAGATTTATCTGCTTTTCCAACACGAGTATTCCGCAAACTTTCTCTTCACCTTATGGAAACGAGTGAGAAAATACGGGGCGTTTGCTACGGGTATCACTCAGAATGTCGATGACCTGTTGCAGAGTCATACGGCAAGGACGATGCTTGCAAATAGTGAGTTTATCATTATGCTTAATCAGGCATCGACCGATAGACTGAAACTTGCGGAACTGCTCAACATTTCCGATTTGCAGATGTCCTATATCACGAATGTAGAAGCAGGACACGGACTGATTAAAGTCGGCAGTTCTCTCGTTCCCTTTGAAAACAAGTTTCCCAAAAACACAAGACTCTATAAACTTATGACCACTAAACCAGGAGAGAGTTCTTAACTCTCTCAGGTTTAGTAGAAAGGAAAGGCTATGCAAAAGAGCATTTATGTATCTTTAATTTCGTTCTTTTTGCTTATTGCGGTATTCAGCGGAATGATGGTTTTCAATCATTTCAAAGAAGCAAATACGCAAGATGAACTATACGACAACCTCGCACAGAGCGTAGAGCAAAACGAAACAAACCCCAATACCGAAGCAGCAGCCGACGAAACACAGAACGGAGAAATAACGATACTCCCTGAGTACGCAGAACTCTATCAGCAGAACAACGACTTAATCGGTTGGATCTGTATTGAGGATACCAAAATCAACTACCCCGTAATGCAATCCGTAAGCAACCCCGACTTCTACTTGAAGCACGGTTTTGATAAAGGCTATACGAATTATGGGTGTCCTTATGTCGGAGAAAACTGTGATGTGATTAAACCATCGGACAACCTGATTATCTACGGTCATCATATGAAGGACGGCTCTATGTTTTCCAATCTTGAGAAGTTCAAAAATAAGGACTTTTGGGAAGAACATAGGGCAATCAGATTTGATAGCCTTTACGAAAAGCAGGTCTATGAGGTTATCGCCGTTTTCAAGACCGTAGTTTACACGGACTCCGCAAACGAGTTTAGATATTATCGGTTCTCCGATGCGGAAACGCCGGAACAGTTTGACGAATATATTTCAAAGTGCAAAGAAAGAGCGTTCTATGATACAGGTGTATCGGCAGAGTACGGCGATAAACTTATCACGCTTTCAACTTGCGAGTATTCCAATGCAAACGGGCGTCTTGTGTTGGTGGCAAAAAAGGTTACGGCATAAGCCTTTTCTATTCTCGAAAAAGGAGGTTTACAATGGCAGATATAAAGACAAGAGATATGGTTAAGGGAACAATAAAGACCATTGACAAAGCCGCCGTAGCAAGTGAACGAATGAAGCAGGCTTATATTTCGACCAAAGAAAGAGCAGAAAACAGTACCTATGCCGCCGAAAATTCCGCCGATGAATATGCTTCCGATAAGTTTGAGCGTGGCATTGACGCCACAGTTCACGAGGGTATTCACCAATTCGACAAGGCAGGTCGTAAAGGCGTGGAAACTACTAAGGATAATATTCACAAAGCAAAAGACGGCATAGACCGTTTCAAAGAGAAACGGGCAAAAAAGGCGTTTGAAATGCAGTCAGAAAAATTCGGCGGAAAGGCGGCTAAAACTGCCGAGAGAACTGCAAGTCAAACGGGATCAAAAACCGTAAAAACGGCTGAGAAGTCCACTACAAAGACCATAAAACAGTCTGCTTCTTCGGCAGGCAAGAAAACTATAAAGACTGTCGGTAAAAGCGGAAAGACGGCGGCAAAATCGGTCAAGACCGCAGAGCGTACCGCTAAGACCGCCATTAAGACTACAAAGCAGGCGGCAAAGGCGGCACAGAAAACTGCTCCGGCTTCTGCAAAAGCGGCTCAGAAAGCGGCACAAGCCGCCAAAGCAACGGCAAAAGCGGCGGTTGCCGCTATTAAGGTTGCAGTAAAAGCAACCATTGCCGCAGTAAAAGCAATAATTGCAGGAGTGAAAGCACTTGTAGCAGCCATAGCCGCAGGCGGTTGGGTTGCCGTTGTCGTGATATTGGTCATCTGCCTTGTTGCCCTTATTCTCGGCTCAGTGTTCGGTATATTCTTCTCAGGCGAGGACTCAGGAACGGGACAGACGATGCAGACTGCCGTTCAGGAAATCAATACCGAGTACGATAATAAACTCTTGGAGATCAGAAACGGAACAACTTACGATGTGCTTGAAATGAGTGGCAGTCGTGCAGTTTAGAAAGATGTTCTTGCCGTGTATGCGGTTAAGACAAACACTGATCCTGATAACCCTCAAGAGGTTGCCACAATGGACGATAACAAGAAGCAACTGCTCAAAGATTTGTTTTGGGAAATGAATGAAGTCAGTTCCCGAACAGAGAGCGTGTCGGAAACCGTTATAACCGAAACAGATGACGGAAATGGAAATATCGTACAGACAGAAACGACTGTAACGAGAACCTATCTGTATATCACGGTTGCTCATAAGACCGTTGATGAAATGGCTTCGCAGTACGGCTTTAATCAGGAACAGAAAGACTACCTGACAGAACTGCTAAAACCCGAAAACAATTCGCTATGGGCAGCGGCTCTGTATGGCATCAACTATTCTGATGACCAAATCGTAACAGTAGCTCTTACGCAGATAGGTAATGTCGGCGGAGATCCTTATTGGAGTTGGTACGGCTTCGGCTCAAGGGTTGAATGGTGTGCCTGCTTCGTATCTTGGTGTGCCAATGAGTGCGGATATATTGACACGGGCGTTATCCCAAAATATGCAGGCTGTGTCAACGGTGTGCAATGGTTCAAAGATAGAGGTCAATGGGTAGACGGCTCTGCTGAACCCGCCCCCGGTATGATTATCTTCTTTGATTGGGACTCTCCCGATGGCTCGTCAGGACCGCAAGACGGTCTATCCGATCATACGGGTATCGTTCAGAAAGTCGAGAACGGAATTGTCTACACCGTTGAAGGCAACTCCGGTGATAGCGTAAGGCAGAAACAATACTCTGTTGGCTATTACGAAATTCTTGGATACGGCGTACCGCAATATTAAACACGAGAAGTCGCCCCTTGTGGGCGGCTTCTTTTTTCGTTTTAACAACTTTTTCAAAAAAATATGCTATAATGATAAAAATATATGAGATATTTCCTGCCAAAACCGTAGTATATAGTTGAGGCAGAAAGGATGGTGAGCAGTTTGGACGATAGGAAAATAATTGAATTGTTCTTTGAGCGCTCAGAGCAGGCAATCATTGAACTATCGAATAAATATGGCTCTGTTTGCTCAAAGGTTGCTTTTAATATACTTAACAATACACAAGAAACCGAAGAATGTGTAAACGATGCTTATCTTGGAACGTGGAATACAATACCGCCTCAAAATCCTAATCCTTTATTAAGCTATGTTTGCAGAATAGTTCGTAATCTTGCTATTAAGAAGTATCATACAAATACGGCGGCAAAGAGAAACAGTATCTATGATGTAGCATTAGATGAACTTGAAAACTGTTTCCCTTCCTCTGTGTCGGTGGAAGATGAGTTTAATGCGATCGAAACCGCACGAATCATTGATAAGTTTCTCGAAACTCTCGATCAGGAAAACAGAATTATGTTTGTTCGCCGTTATTGGCATTCGGACTCTATCGATGATCTTGCCAAGCTCTTTCATACAAGCAACCACAACATATCTGTTCGGCTTTCTCGCACAAGAGAAAAGCTGAAGAAACATCTGATTAAGGAAGGAGTATCTCTATGAAAAGGAAAAAGATTTCCGAAACGATTGAGAATATCAATCCTAAGTATATAGATGAAGCTACCGAGTATATTCCCAAAGCGAATAACACGTCAAAGAGTTGGATTAAATGGGCTTCTTTGGCTGCTTGCTTTGTCGTGCTTGTAATTGCAAGTTTTTCAATCTTGCCGTCTATTTTTGAAAACAACGATGTAATTGATGGAAAATATAAATACCATATCTCCGGAAGTGAAGTTGATGTTGAATGGCCTTGGGAATATAAAACCAATGCTGAAAAATACCACAGTGTCGTTTTTGATGGACGTATTTATTCAATCAAATCGTTAAATATGATAACAGCAGACATTCTTGGTGAAACACTTGGCGATTGCGAAGCAGAAGGCATTGATTCTTATACTGAACAAAAATACAACGAAACCTTTGAAGTGCGCAAGATTAACGGTGTTTCTGAGGAAAAGCTGATAGCAGTTGGTAATGACACCGGATTCTATGTATATTCTTTAGATGATAATGAAAAACCGTCTACATTCGGTGAAATGTTGGATTTGTATGGTTTAACACAGACAATAAGTTTTGAGCGTTTTACTAAATATGAAGGATATGACGAAAAGGGGTATTTCTCATTAAACAATGATAAATACATTTGGGAAATTCTTTTGGATTGTCGTGATGCACAACTTGATAATCAAAACGATAGTTTTGATAGAAGTAATCGAAACTATCTAACTTTCGCAGTAACATCCGATGCTTTAGGTGTATATAAGAGAGTGATCTATATTTCAGAAGATGGTTATTTGGCAACCAATATTCTGAATTATAGTTGCAGTTATTTCATTGGCAAGGATGCAGCAGAAAAGATTATCGAATATGCGATGAATAATTCTGATGAAGCAGAGTTTAGTCCGTATGCACTTACAGTTTCGGGAACGCTCACCGAAATCGGAAACGGTTATATTCTAATTGATGATACTGTTTTGTGCAAAAATGCAGAAGATGGAACAATTTATAAAGTCTACACAAACGACTTAAGGGTACTACGTTGTATTGAATATTCAAGTATTAAAGTCGGAGATACGGTAGTTGTGAAATACGAAGGAGCGATTTCTGATAACAACGAAGTAACCGGAGCGTATTCAATGTATAAAGGAACTCTCGAAGATGGAGATCTTCTAATTGCTGAATAATTCAAGTATATAATTATTTATCTATACTGCCCTCAACTTTGGTTGGGGGCAGTTTCTTTTTTGCCCAAACTAATGCTCGTGGCGAGATTACAATGAGATTATCGTGAATATTTTTTGAAATTAAGTATAGTATCGTTAGAACTTCGCCGCTGTCTTGTGTATTCTTTTACATCTTCAAATTATACTAATACTAACAGCGTTAGTTGTTACGACTTCAGCCCGATTGGAGGTGGAATGTATGCAAAGCGAAAAGAGCGTTGAACAGATAATCGGAAAGCGTATCCAGAAAATCAGAAAAGCAAAGGGTTATACTCAGCAACAGTTCGCTGAAATGATTGGCTTGTCTACTAACTACTTATCTGATATTGAGAGAGGGAAAAGCTCGGCTCGGTTAGATAAGTTGGTTGCAATCATAAACGCTTTGGAATGTTCAGCAGACGATGTGTTCTCCGATGTTATCAACTTCGGTTACAAAATAAAGAGTTCTCGCTTGTCTGATCGTCTTGACGCATTACCGCCTGAAGAACAAGAAAAAGCATTTGCAATTCTTGATGCCTTTATAAGTAAGTCGGAACATTAAAGATTACTTAGAGTCTGTGTTTTATCACAGGCTCTTTTTTACTACTTTCATTTTTCACAGATTTATGCTATACTAATGTTATTAGCGTTAGTTATTCGGTAATATCGTGAAAAGTGAGGCTCATTTGTAATGGAAAGCGCTTGTTGTTTTATTGGGCATAGAAACATAGAGAGAGCATCGGAGGTTCAGGAGAAATTAAGAAAGGAACTACGAAAACTAATTGAACAAGGTACAACGAGATTTATATTTGGAGATCATTCTGAGTTTAATACATTGTGCTACGACACCGTAACTGAATTGATGCAGGAGTACCCACAAATTAAAAGGGTTAAATTTCGCAAAGACTATCCTGAAATAACCGAGTCCGTTAAGCAATACTTTTTCAATGGCTATGAAGATAATATCTGTCCCAAAGGAGTTGCTCAGTCCGGAAGGGCGTCCTATGTTGAACGCAATCAGGCTATGATTATGGCAAGCGATATTTGCATCTTCTATTACAACAAGGACTATCAGCCAAAACGCAGAAAAGAGTCGAAACATTCCATAGGAACATACCAACCCAAAAGCGGCACACGAATTGCTTATGAATTTGCAATTAGTAAGAAAAAAGAAATAGTAAACCTTTACGAATAAGTTGCTGCCCTTCGGGGCGGCTATATTTTGACCTTTGCAATATTGATATACCGCACTTATTTGCGAATTAACGCAAGTAATGTTGCTCTTTCAATTTTTTTGTGCTATAATATATATTGCTTAATTGTAACCTCGTTCATAGGCAGAAAGGATATGTGATTATGGCAGTATCATACAGCAAGTTATGGAAGATGCTCATAGATAAAAAGATGATGAAGAAAGACCTTCAAGCATCTGCAAACTTAACTCAATATGTTATGAGAAAACTAAGCAAAGACGAAGCGGTTACAACCGATACCCTTGCAAAGATTTGTTGTAGCCTTAATTGCTCGGTAGACGATATTATGGATATAATTCCCGAAAAAGAACAGTAAAGTCCGTTTTATGGGACACCTAATATGATAGGATATACTTGTGTTCGAGTATCCTGATGAAAAATGGAGGTAATTCAAATGGCTAAAGCCGCCGCTAAACCTAAAAAAGAAGTTTCAATGGAAGAAGCGTTGTGGAAATCCGCTGACAAACTTCGTGGCTCTGTTGAGCCTGCCGAGTACAAGCATGTTGTTCTCAGCCTTTTCTTCCTTAAATTTGCGAGTGATAAATTTGAAGCACAGAGAAAGACCATCGCTGAGAAATTTGGCGAAAAGTTCATCGACAATGTGGCTTTCTATACAAAGGACAATGTTTTCTTCCTTCCCGAAGATAGCCGTTGGTCTTATATCATTGAACACGCAAAGCAAGATGATATTGCTCTTAAAATAGATACTGCCCTATATAACATCGAAAAGGCGAACCCTGCTCTCAGAGGTGCGCTGCCTGATAACTACTACTCAAGATTACATATAGATACCGCTAAACTTGCTTCTCTGCTTGATGAGATAAACCGCATTAACACCGACGATAAGGAAAACGATATTATCGGTCGTGTGTATGAGTATTTCCTGAGCAAGTTCGCACTTGCCGAAGGTAAAGGCAAAGGCGAGTTCTATACGCCTAAGTGCATCGTTAATCTGATTGCCGAAATGCTTGAACCCTACGACGGTATCCTCTACGATCCCTGTTGCGGTTCGGGCGGTATGTTCGTTCAGTCAATCAAATTCGTTGAAGCACATAGCGGAAACAAAAAGAAGGTATCTATCTACGGTCAGGAATATACCAACACCACTTTCAAACTTGCAAAGATGAACTTGGCTATTCGTGGTATCTCCGCAAATCTCGGAGAGATGGCTGCAAACACCTTTACCAATGACCAACACAAAGACCTTAAAGCGGATTACATTATGGCAAACCCGCCTTTCAATCAGAAGGAATGGAGAGCCGATAATGAACTTATAGATGATCCCCGTTGGAACGGCTATGAAGTACCACCGACAAGCAATGCGAACTACGGTTGGATTTTGAACATCGTTTCCAAACTCTCGCAAAACGGTGTTGCGGGCTTTCTGCTTGCAAACGGCGCTTTGTCCGATGACGGCACGGAGTTAAAAATCAGAGAGCAACTTATCAGGAATAACCTTGTTGAAGCGATTATCATTCTGCCAAGAAGCCTTTTCTACACTACGGACATAAGCGTTACGCTTTGGATACTCAATAAGAATAAAAAGGCTCGTGTCGTAGAGCAGAACGGAAAACTGAAACGCTATCGTGACAGAGAGAAAGAAATTCTCTTTATGGATCTCCGTCAAATGGGTAGTCCTTATGAGAAGAAGTACATCGAACTGACCGAAGAAGATCGTGCAAAGGTTACTTCCGTTTATCACGCTTGGCAGCAAGAAGGTTACGAGGAAACATATCAGGATGTGCCGGAGTTCTGCTATTCTGCTTCTTTTGATGAAGTGGCAGAAAAGGGCTTCACCCTTGTTCCGAGCCGCTATATTGAGTTTGTCAACAGAGATGAGAACATCGACTTTGATACCAAGATGAAAACTTTGCAGGGAGAGTTGAAAGAACTTCTCGTTGCAGAAGAAAAGTCCAAAGCCGACCTGCTAAAAGTATTGGAGGAATTGGGGTATGGAATTGACTAAGTGTAAACTCGGTGAACTCATCACACAAAGACGAGAAAAGAATGACGGTAGCAACTTGCCAATTTGCGGAGTATCAAAAGATGGCTTAATTCCGCCCAAACAAATTGACGCAGATACATCCATTTACAATGTGTTCTATCGTGATGATTTTATTTTTAATCCGGCTCGAATGGAATTAAATTCGATTGCCATTAACGACAAATATGATAGAGCCATTTGTTCTTCTCTATACGAAGTGTTTTTTGTCCACAGAACAGATTTACTATTACCGCATTACCTCAAACTGATTGTTAAACAAAAATGGTTTACTCGGTACTGTGAGTTCTTGGGGCAAGGTTCGGCAAGAGAATACTGTCGCTTTAACAACATCTCAGAAATAGAGATTGAGTTTCCATCGGTTGAAGAGCAGCAACGGATAGTTGACTATTATTCTTCTATCCAAAAACGAATTGCGTTGAAGAAGCAGATAAACGATAATTTAGAAGCGACCGCTCAAGCAATTTTTCAAGAACAATTTGCTTCTTATTACGGTCTTTCTGAACTTCCTGAAGGTTGGAAGTTGACCAATTTAGAAAATCTCTGCACCGTTAAAGGCGGTAAACGCTTACCCGCTGATTGTGAATTACTCAACACACCAACTAATCATCCGTATATCCGTGTCCGAGATGTAGGAAGTAGTCGATATGTGTGTCTGACCGACCAATTTCAATATATCGACGAGGAAACACATTCTGCAATTTCTCGATATATCGTAAATACAGGCGATATAGTTATATCTATCGTTGGCACTATTGGTTTAATTGGAAAAATCCATTCTTCTCTCGATAATGCTAACCTAACAGAGAACTGTGTTAAACTTGCAGGCATTCATACAGTAACATCCGATTATCTTTACTACACTCTTTGTTATAAAAAACAGATCAAAGAGATAGAATTGCTGACCGTAGGTGCAGTTCAATCAAAGTTGCCGATGTATAATATCCAATCTATGAAAATACTCGTGCCGCCGGAAACGGTTATCAGAGAATTTCAAAACAGAATAGATACTTTTAACGGACAAGTTGAGGCAAACACCATTGAAATACAGAGTCTTAACGAGTTGCAACAGGTATTACTTGCGAAACTGTCGGGTTAAGCCGCTAAATTATCGTTTAGCGAACATATCAATAACTCTCGTGAGTGGTGGGAGTTAAACAAAAGGAACACCACTCCATAGTCGTTCTCAATAAATGTCAAAGGAGAATTGGCTATGAAACAACATTTGATTAACGATGTTATTCAGGGTATGATCCCCTATTTGGATAACGCACAAGCAGAAAAACTACAAGAGGTTCTGCAACACACACTTTTCAACTACAAAGTGGTTGAAAATAAAGGGAACGAGGAAATCTCAGAGCAAAACTTAGTTGAGTTGTTCTTATCGGCAAAACGAATTGAGGGCTGCTCTGAGAAGTCCTTAAAATATTACGAGTCAACAATCACTTCTATGTTGAGCGAGTTGGGCAAAAGCGTGAAGCACATCGTAACCGACGATATTCGCACCTACCTGACCGAATATCAGGCTCGTAAGCAATCAAGCAAGGTGACGATAGACAATATCAGAAGAATACTGTCAAGTTTCTTCTCTTGGCTTGAAGATGAGGATTACATACTTAAAAGTCCGGTGCGACGAATACACAAAGTCAAAACCGGAACGAATATTAAGGAAACATACACCGACGAAGCACTTGAACTGATGCGGGATAACTGCACGGAACTCAGGGACTTGGCAATTATAGATATGCTTGCTTCAACGGGTATGCGTGTTGGCGAGATGGTTTTGCTCAACCGTGAAGATATTGATTTTAACGAGCGAGAATGTGTTGTTTTCGGTAAAGGCGATAAAGAACGAATTGTTTATTTTGACGCACGGACGAAAATACACTTGCAGAACTATCTGAACAGTCGTAATGACGGCAATCCTGCTCTGTTTGTGTCTTTGCAAAAGCCACATAATCGCTTGCAGATCAGCGGCATTGAAGTCAGGTTGCGACAATACGGAAAACGCTTGGGACTGAATAAAGTGCATCCCCACAAATTCAGAAGAACCCTTGCAACAATGGCGATAGACAAAGGAATGCCCATAGAGCAACTTCAGCAACTCTTAGGGCATAGGAGAATAGACACGACTTTGCAGTACGCAATGGTAAAGCAAAGTAATGTTAAGATAGCGCATAGAAAATACATTGGTTGAGGTGATGAGAATGAAGGACGGATACAAACATCTTGGTGAGTACATCAGACAAGTTGATATTCGGAACACAGACGGCAAAGAAGAAAATCTTTTGGGCGTATCGGTTCAAAAGCAGTTCATTCCTTCTATTGCAAACACGGTTGGCACAGATTTTACTAAGTACAAGGTTGTTAAAAAGGGACAGTTTACATACATTCCCGACACTTCTCGCAGGGGAGATAAAATCGGAATAGCACTTCTTAAAGACTACGAAGAAGGGCTTGTAAGCAATGTCTATACCGTATTTGAGGTCGTAGACGCCGAAAAACTTTTACCTGAATATCTTATGCTTTGGTTTAGCCGCCCTGAGTTCGATAGATATGCTCGTTTCAAATCTCACGGAAGTGTCCGTGAAGTATTTGATTGGAACGAAATGTGTATGGTTGAACTTCCCGTGCCGGCAATCGAAGAACAGAGAAAAATAGTAAAAGCATATAAAGCAATCACCGATAGAATTGCATTGAAGAAGCAGATAAACGATAATTTAGCGGCGTGATAGTGTATTTAAGAGCGTTGATTGAAAGTCACATAATTTGAGCCTTTCATTGTTATTGAGCGAGATTGCATTCATTAACACTTCAACTGCCTTAACAAATTGAATTTGCTTCTCAATAGGTGGAATTAGCAACTGATAATTGAGAAGGTAATCAATTTTCATATTTGGTCTTACCGAGGTGGCACTATTCATTTGATTGATATAGTTCATAAAGTCGGAAGTATTGATTGCCCAATAAACATACAATGGCAATGCTCTATTGTTATCGGTCTTTAATCTAATCAATCCGTTGTTGTAGACGGCGGAAATATCTGAAGGAATATATTGAGTTATACCGAGTGTGGCAGTTCGTGTCACCAATATATCTCCTGCTTGCAACTTGTAGTTATCAAATACTGAGTTTGTTGCACTGCAAAATGCCCATGATGCAAACTCCCGTGCATTAGTTATATCACCTACTCTTGCACACTTGATACCGGTGTCGTAATCTACAATGGGAACTTTTTGGATTGCATCTCCACCCGTATTTGCAGATGATATAACATCACCTAATTTACCTTGTTCCCATTTCTCATTATGTTGTGACACAAAATCAGAAAACAGGGCAAGTGCCTGTGCTTCTAAATTATCGTTTAACGGAGGTAAGTATGTCAGCAGCAGATATAATTCAAATAATCATCGGCGTGTTATCGTTGATAGCCACCATAGCGGTTTCGTTTCTGATCTATTGGCTGCAAACACGGCACGAAAAAGAAATACGAGAGTTGCAGGAAGAAAAAGATCGAATAGAGTTAGAAACAAAAGCACGGATGTTTTTGATTGATAACGAGTCCGAAAGAGATTATTTGGCTTGGTGTATTATAGCCGCTAACCAACATCCGCTTGAAAGACATTCAAGAAAGATTTACACGGAATACTGCCGTTGTACCGAAGAACTCCAAAATGAAATCTTGCGTCAAGCAGGATATAATAGCCGTCAAATAAAAGATACCCGTTGGGTTCAGAACTGCATAGCAGCATTGGAAAATGATATAAAGCGATTTGATCTCGGCGGCAATTATCTGTACGACGGAGCGAAGTATTTTCATAGGAGTTATGAGTATTACCGTGATTTGGAATGGAACTGTACTCCGAGAGTATTCAAACCTATAAACAAGGATAACCGTTGTAGTGCTGCTTTTAATATGAGCCAACTGTCTGTTGCAGATTATGTAGACGAGTATTTCTATTACTACATAGACGGTCGTATGGAATTTGGAGATGAGAAGCCGACTCCGCCGATGGATTTGGTGTGGTACTCTCAGAACCTCGGAACTTGCGATGAAGAAATCGTTTGTATGTGGTTAATGGAACTGATAGAAAGCATTGCTATCATTATCAAGAACAGAAAGCCCGATGTAGAAATAAATCAGAACCCGTTGGAATACACGGACGCAGAAGCCGAAACATTTGAGGACAAGTATTACGAGGTGTTACAAGCACTTTACAATGCTTATTATGTGAGTGTTGCCGAGGACAAAAGCAAGAAACGGCAACGCAAAAAGGAGTGAACGCAATGGCAAACTTTAACGAACACGCATTAGAGATGTCGATAATGCAGTTATTCAAAGAGGAAGGCTACGAATACATAAGCGGTGAACAAATCCACAGGGAAAGAACCGATGTGCTTCTTACTGATGATTTGAAGCAGTATCTCTATGCCCGTTATGCCAAAGACGGGATCACTCCGAGTGAAGTAGATAGCATTATCCTTATGCTTCGTAATACTTCCGGCACTCTCTATGAAGCGAACAAGACCATCTACAAAATGCTCTGTGACGGTTTTATATTCAACCGTGAGGACAGAACCCAAAAGGATATTTTCATCGAACTGATTGACTTCGAGAAACCCGAAAACAACATTTTCAAAGCGGTAAATCAGTTTGAAATCATCGGCATTGATAATCAAATGCGTATTCCTGACGGAATTGTATTTGTAAATGGTATTCCCGTCGTAGTTCTTGAGTTCAAGAGTGCCGTAAAAGAGAACACAACGATTATGGATGCCTATACCCAACTTACTGTTCGCTATCGCCGTGATATTCCTGAGATTTTCAAGTATAACGCTTTTGTCGTAATAAGCGACGGCGCAAATAACAAATACGGTTCTTTGTTCAGCCCGTATGACTTCTTCTATGCGTGGAGAAAAGTCGAAGCAGACGATGTTGACCGTGACGGAATAAACTCGCTTGTAACTATGATGCAGGGATTATTCCGCAAAGACCGTTTGCTTGCGGTTATCAAAGATTTTATTTATTTCCCCGATGCTTCGGATAAAGACCTGAAGATAGTATGTCGCTATCCGCAGTTCTTCGCTGCAAACAAACTCTATGAGAATATCAAGTTGCATTTACGCCCCGAAGGTGACGGAAAGGGCGGTACATACTTTGGTGCAACGGGTTGTGGTAAGAGTTACACTATGATGTTCCTTACCCGTATATTGATGAAAAGCAAGTTTTTCCGTTCTCCTACTATTTTGATTATTACAGACCGAACAGACCTTGATGACCAATTATCAAAGCAGTTTGTCGGCTCTAAAAAATATATCGGTGATGATACCGTAGTCAGCATTGACTCTCGTGAAAAACTCCGCCAAGAACTTCAAGGCAGAGAAAGCGGCGGCGTCTATTTGACCACCATTCAAAAGTTCACCGAGGATTTGCAAATGCTTACCGACAGAAGCAATGTCATTTGTATTTCCGATGAAGCACACCGCAGTCAGGTTAATCTCGACCAAAAGGTTAAGATTACCGACACGGGCGTAGAGCGAACCTACGGCTTTGCAAAGTATTTGCACGACTCATTACCCAACGCTACTTATGTCGGCTTCACGGGAACGCCTATTGATCCTACAATCGAAGTCTTTGGCGGTATTGTGGACTCTTATACAATGACTGAGTCGGTTCGTGACGGTATCACAGTTAATCTCGTTTATGACGGTCGTGCAGCCCGTGTAACTCTTGACCAAGCAAAAATTCAGGAGATTGAGGACTACTATGCCAAATGCGAGAACGATGGTGCAAACGAACACCAAGTCGAGGAAAGCAAAAAAGCGGTTGCTAATATGGAAATCATCATTGGCGATCCCGACAGGCTTCGTGCCGTAGCACAGGACTTCATAGAGCATTACGAAAACCGTGTTGAAGAGGGTGCAACGGTTGCAGGCAAGGCTATGTTCGTTTGTGCCAACCGCAATATTGCTTATTCCTTTTATAAAATTGTTATCGAACTTCGCCCTGAATGGGCAAAAAAGAAAATCTGTGCCGACGGCGCTGAACTCACGGATAAAGATAAGAAAGAGTTGAAGCCCATCGAAAAAATCAGAATGGTTATGACTCGCAATAAAGATGATGAGCCTGAACTGTACGAAATGCTCGGCACAAAAGAAGATAGAAAAGAACTCGACCGTCAGTTTAAGAATGTCAAGTCCAATTTCAAAATCGCCATAGTTGTTGATATGTGGCTCACCGGATTTGATGTTCCCGCCCTCGATACCATTTATATTGACAAGCCTATTCAGCAGCACACGCTCATTCAGACGATTTCCCGTGTAAATCGTGTTTATGAAGGCAAAGACAAGGGCTTAATCGTCGATTACATCGGCATTAAGAAAAATATGAATATGGCTCTTAAAAAGTACACGAACTTTGAAACAGAAGAATTTGAAGGCGTAGAACAGTCTATTACTATCGTTAAGGATCAGTTGGAAGTGCTTGCTCAGATGTTCCACAACTTCAATAGCAAAGACTTCTTCTGTGGTTCTCCGGTGGAACAACTTGCCTGCCTTAACAGAGCAGTTGAGTATGTTCAACTTACCGAGGAACTTGAAACAAGGTTTATGGCAGCGGTCAAGAGAATGAAGCAGGCATTTAACCTTTGCAGTTCAAGCGAAAAGTTCACAGATGATGATAAAGACCATATCTCGTTCTACTGTGCGGTTCGCTCAATTCTCTTTAAGTTGACAAAAGGCGATGCACCCGATACTGCTCAGATGAACGCAAGAGTCCGTGAACTCTTAGAGGGTGCTATTCAATCGGACGGCATTGAAGAACTGTTTGAAACGGGCAAGCATATCTCCGTCGATATTTTCAGCGATGAGTATATGGACAAGATAAATGCCATCCAACTTCCCAATACCAAAATCAAACTACTGCAACGGCTCTTATCTCAGGCGATTGAGGAATATAAGAAAGTCAATCGCATTATGAGTATGGAGTTTGCCGAAAGAATGAAGCGTGTTGTTGATGAGTATAACAATCGCCGCAAGGACGAAGCCTTTGCCAACGAGGTTCTTGATGATGTTGCAGAGCAACTCGCAAAACTTTTGGAAGATCTCAAAAAGGAAAAAGATTCTTTCAAGGATATGGGCATTGACTATGAGGAAAAAGCCTTCTATGACATTCTCAACATCGTTGCTCGCAAATATGAGTTTGAATATCCTGATGATAAAATGATTGAACTATCGAAGCGTATAAAACTCATTGTTGATGACAAGGCTCGTTATACCGATTGGTCTACTCGTGACGATATTAAAGCCAACCTTCAGGTTGACCTCATTTTGTTACTCGATGAGTTTGATTACCCGCCCGTAACGATTGATGATGTTTATAAAGAGGTCTTGGAACAGGCAGAGAACTTCAAGAAGTATGCAAATTAAAATGCTTATGAGAACCATATAGCACTCTTGCCGTTCCTATCGAATTTCTTTTATGTCATCTTTACTCAACCCGAACTAAAAAGACCGTCTGCTCGATTGAGCAGGCGGTCTTATTTATTATATTTGAGAAAGTCATTACGATGTTCTTGTTGCCTGAGTCGATAGCCTTGCGAAACAAGCGTATCTGCTTTGAGAGCCACAAGGTTAATATCAGAGTTTAATGCCCGTGCAATTTGTTGAGTGTCATATCCACGCTCAGCCAACTCAAGAAAGTCATCATCAGGTAATGCAATTTGAGAAGCAAATACATTCGCTTCGTACTCCATTCTGCAATCACGCATATCAAAGATATTGAATTCCTCGAAGCCGCCGATTTCGGTTGCTTCTGCTCTGTGTAGAGTGTCGTGTCCGAGTTCGTGTAAGAGTACGATATTCTCCATCACTGGATGCAGATTATTTTTGATGAACATAAAGCGGTTTCGCATTATCACCTTATACGCTCCACGCTGACGGTTAAAAGGATAGTATAAGACTTCAATACCGAGTTCTTTTGTAATCCTATGAGGATCACGAGTGCCGCATTGGGAAACTATATAGTTTGCCTTTTGAACAATATCGGAAGTGCTAACATACATTGGCTCTCACCCCTTTCATTCTTTCCTATTGTAATTCTACCATAACCCAAGTCCCATAAAACGGACTTATTTATCGGAACGGTATTTCTTTGGGGTGAACTTCTTGTTTTTCTCTTTCGCAATCCAATAGGCATCCTGAATGGCTTTCATCATTAACTCCATATCTTCTTCAGCCAAATCACCGCCTGTAAACAATCCCGTGAGTTCATCGGTAAGTTGTTGTGCTTGCTTTGCCCCTCTTGCACCATATTTTTCAGCGGCTTGGGCAACAAGCATATCCGCATTTCCAAGCAGTTCATCTGTTGTGATGTTAAGTGCCTTTGCGATTTTTTCGGCGGCGTCCAAACGGGGGCGTGCTTTACCACCTTCATAATTCTGAATTTGACGAGTTGTAATTCCGGCGAGTTCAGAAAGTTGTGCTTGGGTTAGACCTTTTTCTTCTCTATACTTTTTGAGTCTTTCATTAAACTTCATAGCCATACCTCTTCGGATAAAATTTCAACATCTTTCGCAACACGAACATTTCTTCGTGGAAACCTATTGACACGAATTTATGTTCGTGCTATAATTTAGCCACAACACGAAGTTAAGTTCGTGTTTATATAATACACCACGAATTTGAGTTCGTCAAGTGGTTTCGCAAAAAATTCAAGAATTGAGGCAAAAAAATTGAGCCGTTCTATATTACATTGCGATATGAACAATTTTTACGCAAGCGTAGAATGTATGCTTGATCCGAAACTAAAAAAGTATCCCGTAGCAGTTTGCGGTTCGGTAGAAGAACGACACGGTATAGTCCTTGCAAAAAACTATGCGGCTAAATCATTCAATGTAAAGACAGGTGATGCCGTATGGCAGGCAAAACAAAAGTGCAGAGATTTAGTTGTCGTTCCACCCCATTTTGAAGAATATATCAAGTATTCAAAACTCGCAAGAAGCGTTTACGGGCGCTATACAGATCAAGTAGAACCTTATGGTATGGACGAGTGTTGGCTTGATATAAGTGGTACTGAGCATATTTTTGGCACACCGGAAAAGATTGCAAATGAGATAAAAGAAACTATCAAGTTTGAACTCGGCTTAACTATCTCTGTCGGCGTTTCATTCAATAAGATTTTTGCAAAGTTAGGCTCTGATATGAGAAAGCCTGACGCAGTGACCGTAATTGAAAAGGAAACTTTCAGAGATAAAGTTTGGGGACTCCCCGCAGCGGATTTGCTCGGTGTAGGTCGGGCAACGCAGCGTGTATTAGATAACTACTGCATAAGAACCATAGGTGATTTAGCCCAAACCGATCCTGATTTTCTGAAAAGACGGCTCGGAAAAAACGGTATCGCCCTATGGCAATATGCAAATGGTAATGACCACTCCCTTGTCCATAAAGCCGACTTTGTTTCGCCAATAAAGAGCGTTGGACACGGCATTACCACCGTAGAAGATTTAGAGGAAAACGAGCAGGTGTGGCCCGTTTTCCTTGAACTAACCCAAGACATCGGACATAAACTTCGTGTTCATCAGAAGTGTGCGGACGGAGTCGCAATTCACATACGGGATAACACACTTTTCTCGAAACAATGGCAGATAAGTTTGGATATGCCTACACAGTCCCCAATGCTTATAGCCAAGACTGCTTTCAATTTGTTTGAAAAAAAGTACGATTGGAAAAACCCAATTCGTTCTGTCACCATTCAGGCGATCAATTTAGTACCACAAGATACGCCCCGACAAGTTGATTTCTTTACGAATGTTGAGAGAATTGAGAAATTGGAAAAACTCGATTTATGTATTGAAACAATCCGAAAACGGTTCGGCAAGGATAGTATTAAAAACGCAGTCCTTTGTCAAAATCTAAGGTTGCCACCTGAAAAGGCGGAAATCACAATGCCGACCGGAATGTTATGTTAGGAGGTTGTAATGAGTAACATCATTCTATCGGACAAGCATATACCTTGCGGTTATATGGGAATACTCGGCTGCAACGGATACGAGGTGTCAGATAAGATTATCTGCTTAACCGCAAACGGTGATGACAACTTTTTGAATGAAGGTATTGTAGAGGGTTCGATTTTATTTGTTGATACAAACGGCAAGTACGAAGAAGGGCTGCTCAATGTATTCAAATACAGGTCGAATATTTCGCCCCAATACAAACTTTCAAGAAATAAAGTCGCAGGAGCATTCTTTGTAGGCAAGGTGCTTATGGCGATAAACCAATTTTAATAGGAGTACAAAACAATGGAAAACCGAAAGAAAGTATATGTAGAGGTACGGGCAAGACACCTGACTGACGGAACTTGCCGACCTGAAAGTATAAAGTTTGAAAACGATGAGGTTTTTGAAATCGACCGAGTAAAGTATTGTTGCCGTGCTGCTTCTACAAAAGTAGGTGGAACAGGACTTCGCTATACCGTAATGATTTGCGGCAAAGAAACCTATCTTTTTGACGAGGAAAACGGAAAGTGGTTCGTTGAAGGCAAGAACAGAGCCGCTACATAAGATGTATTCCACTCTGTTTTTGCAGAACCTTAATTTGTACGGCAAGGAACTTGATGAGGTGATGTAATTGAATAATGATAAATGGACTCCGATACCGATGTATTGTTCTAATTGTGGTCAACTGAACTACGGGTTTCGGAATGACGAGGGTAAGATAAAGTATGAATGTAAGAAGTGTAAGGTTGTTGCGGTACGAACTCAGAAAGGTCGCAGGCACGACCGCATAGATTTATTTGCCCCTGTTGGACAAGTAAGTTGCGAAATATAGTCGCATCTACTATGAAAACTGAATACGGCAGCACGACGGTAAGGTTGAGGTGAAACAGACTGCATAATTCCTTATCAGGTCAGTTGCTTTGAAAACTATCGGTATGTTAAACCAAACCTGCTAAACGCTAATATGAGAGGCTGCCGACAAGACAGATAGCCATAGGCTAATTCTGTCTTGCCGGTGGCTTTTTTCATTTGGCAGACAAACAAAAGGGCTTCCGGCTGAGAAATCAGAAAGGAAGCCTTTTTTATGTTTTTATTAGACCGTTGGCAGTGTTTACTTGCCGAATATCCCTGATCTCCACATCTTTTGAAAACCAAAAATTCAAAAAGTTTAAGGAGATTAAGGAATGAACAATACTAATATTTCTGCTCAGAGCGAGCAATTTTACATTGATTGTGAGGTTGTCGAAACGAAGTATGAGTACCCACAATACACAGGAGTTGAGAAATGGATTATCATAACCGACCTGACCGAAGAAGAACTGAAAGGCAAATATGCAGACCAAATTGCCCCATTAAAACCGTTTATCGTTCTTCCTCGTTCTTTTGGCGAAGTTCGTGACGATTACAGAAGGAACGAAAAGAAGCATCTTATGAGAGCAGTTCGTTCTATTGAACCTTTTGATTATGACGATGATTTGCTTATGGCACATCACCCTGAACTTATTGCGGATGCTTTTCCCGAAATGCTCTTTGATGAACGATGCCAAAAGGTTCGTCAAGCCCTATCGTCATTAAAGCCCTTACAAAAGCAAAGGGTTATCAAATACTTCTTTGACAATAAAACCACCTATGAAATTGCTGAAGAAGAAGGTTGCTCACATCAGGCAGTATGCAAGTCTATCAACGGCGCTCTGAAAAAACTAAAGAAAGTTCTGTAAAACGGTTGCCAAATGGCTTCTCTCAGTGGGAATTAGTGAAGGGACTGCTTTTGTAATCCCTTCAAATAAATCATTGAGAGGTATTACAAATGGAAAAGAAAGATTTATCTAAAATCAAATGGGGCGAGATTTATACTTGCGATCTCGGCACAATGAAGGGTTCGGTTCAATGTGGAGTTCGTCCCGTGTTGGTAGTGCAAACGAACAAATTGAATTGCAACAGTCCTACGGTTGTTGTGGCAGTCATTACATCGGTTCGCAAAAGAGAAGATATTGCTTCTCATATCCCGTTAGAAACGGATTGTGGACTCAAAGAACCGTCTATGGTAATGCTTGAGCAATTAAGGACTATCGACAAAGCCGAAGAACTGATTTCTTTCGTTGGCAGAGTTGATGACGGAGAAACAATCGCAAAAATTAAAGACGGTATCCGTTATCAATTCCAACTGACGAGAAAGAAAAAGCCTATCAGGACGGGATATATTCTTAGCCTTTGCCCGAAGTGCCGTGCCGAGTTCTTCTGCATACCGGAGAACATTCTTAGGCGAGTAGATCCTTTGCAGGTTGAAAAAGAACCTTGCGATAAGTGTCAGGTTGGTTTCGGATACGATTATTTAATCACAAAGCGAACCAAGCGACCGACAAACAACGAGGGTGGTTCTGATGTTTGAGGATAAGGTCGCTGACTTAAATCAGCAGACAATGGCTCACCCACCTTATTATGAGAAGCGAACCTATACTGTTTCGGAAATTCAGGATATTCTCGGTATAGGACGGAACGCTGCTTATGCTATCGTGAAAAAAGGATATTTCAGTACGGTTCGTATCGGTGGTATCATTCGCATTTCAAAAAGGAGTTTCGATGCTTGGCTCGATGAAAAAAGCAATTCTTGTCAAGTATGCGATGACACCTAATCGCATCATTAACAAAACTTCCGATTTTGAGTACCATATAGCCAAGCAAAGCGGCTTGGCTATATGGCTCAAAAAAGGAGGTTCAATAATGAGCAAAACAAGTATGTCTGTAATGGAGATGGGTAAATCTCTCGGCTTGGGCAAAACAGAGTCGTATTGGCTCGTTCACAAGAAACAGTTTGAAACACGGTTTGTCGCAGGCAAAATGAGAGTGATGGTAGAAAGTTTTGAGAGGTGGTACGCAAATCAACTTCACTACAAAAAAATAAGCGGCGAATTGCCCGGTAAAGAACTGCTCAAACGCACTATGACAGTTCCTACTATGGCGAAACTCTTAGGTATCAAAGAAGCAAACGCTTATGAGTTGATACACAGATTACATTTTCGGTCGGTAAAAACCGAATATAGCAGCCAACGGTTGCTGATTGACAAAGCCACTTTTAATGAATGGCTCAAAAAGCAGACTCACTACAAGATAGTCGAGGGAAAGGAGGATTTCTATGATAGAGCAGAATTGTCTGAGGCTCAATGAGAAGAACGGCACTCCCAAAGGAAAAAAGAGTTATAACCTCTCAGAGATAATGGCTATTCTCGGCATCTGTCGTTCCTCTGCTACCAAACTTGTTAAGTCAAATAAGTTTCGTAGTTTCCGTATCGGTAGAGAGGTTAGAATTCCCAAGTCGGAATTTGATGCTTGGCTTGACAGTAATACTAAGTAAGGAGGAAATGCTATATGGCATCTATCGTAAAAAGAAAAAGCAAATATTCAGTAGTTTACACCTACAAAGACGACAAAGGCGAGAAGCGTCAGAAGTGGGAAACCTTTGCGACCAACGCTGAAGCCAAACGGCGTAAAGCGGAAGTTGAGTTCCAACAAGAGTCCGGTACTCTTGTTATTCCCGAAGCAAAGACTGTAAAGGAGTTGCTTGAGGATTACACTTCAATTTACGGAGTGAACACTTGGGCGATGTCTACCTATGAAGCAAGGCGAAGCCTAATATTCAATTACATTAACCCGATTATCGGAGATGTGAAACTCTCTGATCTGAACACCCGACTGATGGAGAAGTATTATCAGAACTTACTCAAAATCAAATCAAGGGTGGTAAACAACCGCAAGCCAAATACGGAGTATTTATCTTGTCATACAGTCCGAGAAGTCCACAAACTACTTCGTAGCGCCTTTAATCAAGCGGTAAAATGGGAACTGATGCAGAAGAACCCTTGTATCAATGCAACACTCCCGCAAGAGGAACACAAGGCTCGTGATATATGGGATGCTCCCACGCTCTTTAAGGCACTTGAACTGTGCGATGACGAAATACTGAAACTTGCTATAAACCTTGCGTTTTCCTGCTCATTGCGAATTGGCGAAATGCTCGGTCTGACTTGGGACTGTGTTGAAATCTCAGATGCAAGCATAGCAAACGGTACGGCGTTTATATTCGTCAACAAAGAACTTCAGCGAGTTAATCGTGACGCCCTTGAGAAGTTGAACGAGAAAGGCATTGTTTTCAAATTTCCTGCTTTCTTTGCGAGGACAAACACCGCTTTGGTTCTCAAAGAGCCAAAAACAAAGACAAGTACCCGAAAGGTGTTTTTGCCCAAAACGGTTGCAGAAATGCTCAGAAATCGCTATCAGGAAATTCAGGAATACAAGGAACTGTTCGGAGATGAATTTCAAGATTTTAACCTTGTATTTTGTAGTGCAAACGGCAGACCGATGGAGAGTCAGATTATAACCCGTGCCTTGCAGAAACTCATAAGAGAAAACAACCTGCCGCCCGTAGTTTTTCATAGCCTACGACACACAAGTATCACCTACAAGTTGAAACTCAACGGTGGGGATATTAAGTCCGTTCAGGGTGACTCAGGACACGCTCAGGTGAAGATGGTTACTGATGTGTATTCTCATATCTTAGATGAGGACAGGCGGCTCAACGCACAGAGATTTGAAGAAGCCTTCTATCAGCACAAAGAACTCTCTGAAAGTAGTGCTGAGAAATTGAAGTCTGACACGCAAAACACTCATTCAGATGATGACCGCAAGCCACCACAAGACGGAGGTATTACAGATGAAACGATGCTCAATTACCTCATAAACAACCCTGAATTCCTACAAAAGTTCAAGACTCTGCTTGGCGTATGAAACTCAATAAAAAAACGCAACGGCGAGATCATTCGATGGTCTTGCCGTTTTCTTTTCGATTTATTGTGTTGAATTTTTCACAGAAATCGACTATAATATATTTATGCTAATCCTCGGTACTCGATAACAAACCGAGTGACAAGCGATTAAATGCACGCATTCGTGAGCAATTTGACCGTTTCCCAAAGACCGAACTCCGTGCTAATTCCCGTCTAATCATACAGTTGAAAACGGGGTAAAATTAGCAGTAATTCCGCAACACGGCTTAACACTTAAAGTGTGAAAAAGCCTTGAAAATACGGGATTATCGGGCATAGGAAGTGACTCAACAACTGTATGCCGAGGTCACTCCTAAGCGAAAGGTCGGGGGTTCGAATCCCTTTTGGCACGCCAAAAACTCCGCCGGGAAACCCAGCAAAAGGCAGGCTCACATAAGGATACTTTCAAAAAGTGACCGATTGAGAGCAGCACAACGCCACAGAGTTTTAAAACTCTGTGGCGTTGTGCTTTTTTATAGCTAACAGGAAAATAACTAGAAAAAATTTTGATCTTTGATTAAGGTTGCGGGCGTAACAGTTACTGCAAAGTGATTTATTCTACAATGGTGGCGTCCGTCAGTCCGGAATAGTAAGCAGTATATTTCCGTAAAAACAGCAAAGCCGCCCGGTTTCGGACGGCAAATTGGCACAGGCTGTGTTTTATACTCCCCAAAGCAAGATGCCGAGTGCGGCAGAAAAGAGTATCATTATAATCGGCGACGGTGCAGTTTTTTTGATTCTTTTATATCCGAAATGTGTCAGCCACAGAATGGCAAAAACCAAAATGGATTTAGGATCCGGAGCAAGCGCCGAATGAATATTCGCAAAACCAAGCAATGTTGATATGGCCATACCGATTGCCGTAGCGAGAATCATTGCAATAACGCATGGTCGGACGCCGGAGAGAAAAGCGTTGACGCCGGCATATTTCATCAGGTTTTTGAGTACCGCCGCAATTAAAAGTATAATAATGAAAGACGGAAGAACAACGCCGAGCGTAGCAATAAACGAGCCGAGAATGCCGCCTTGTGTGGAGCCTATAAATGTCGCCATATTAACGGCAAGCGGACCGGGTGTCGATTCCGAAACGGCAATGAAATTTAAGAATTCGCTTTCCGTTAGCCAGCCGTTTGAAATGACTGTTTCTCTTACAAGGGAAACCATTCCGTATCCGCCGCCGAAGGAAAGGGCGCCGATCATTAAAAAATTCAGGAATAATTTCAGGTAGATCATTGTTAATTGTCGTTTCCTTTCCGCAGTTTTTTCAGGAAGAAAATTGCAAGTCCTGCTGTGCCGCAAATCAGAATATAGTAAACGGAAGAAAAAGAAACGGCGAAAACAGTGCACGCCAACATTGCAACAATGACCGACAGCAATATGACCGTGTTAAAGGCATTTCTTTTAATGCTTTTCAGCATTTTCAAGCCGGCAAAGGAGATCAGATAGATCACACATACCTGTATTCCGCGGAAAGCACGGGAAACCCATGTAAGGCTTAAGAATTGATCAAAAAACAGTGAGATGCAAAAAATTACGGTAAACGAAGGAATACAAACCGCCACGGTAGCCGCCGCAGCACCGAACAAGCCTGCAATTTTGTAGCCGATGTATGTGGCGCTGTTGATTGCAACCGGTCCGGGTGTAGACTCGGCAATGGCTACCATATTCAGAAAGTCGTCCTTTTCGATCCACTTCTTGCGCTCTACAAATTCGTTTTCAAGTAGCGCAATCATAGCATATCCGCCGCCGAAGGTAAAGGCGCCGATTTTAAGAAAGGTGAGAAACAAAGTCCACTCTTTTCTCATTGCCGCACCACCTGTCTTTTACTGATAATAAAAAGTATAACGATACCGAGAATAATCAGGCAGCCGGACAGCACCTGTGATACACGGATACCCGGAAGGAGATAAAGGCTGTCGGAGCGCAACCCCTCCACAAAAAACCGTATCGTTCCGTACCCGATCATATAAAACGGAAGAAGATAGGCTTTTCGCCTGAAATGCGGGTAACATATCGGTTCAAATCCTTGTTTTCTCGATTTTCTCAGTCTACCCGCAACATACGATAACCGACGCCGATATGCGTCTGAATGTATTGCGGACTGTCCTTTTGCGGCTCCAGCTTTTTGCGCAGTGTCGCCATAAACACCCGCAGAGAAGCAATATCGTTTTCCCAGCTGCTGCCCCAAATCTGCTGCGTGATATAGGTGTGCGTCAGCACCTTTCCGACATTATGAGAGAGCAGACACAAAAGCTTGTATTCAATCGGGGTCAGGTGCAATTCCTCCCCATTTAGATAAGCGCAGCCGGCGGCATAATCGATTTTAAGCTTGCCGTTTTGGAAAACGGGTGAGTCGGCGTCGCCGCTTGCCTGAAGCAGCAGCCGTCTTTGCGTGACCCGAAGGCGTGCCAAAAGCTCCTCTATGGAAAAGGGCTTTGTCAGATAGTCGTCCGCCCCGGCATCCAGCGCCGTGATTTTGTCTTTATCCTCGCTGCGCGCACTGATCACAATAATGGGCATATTTGACCATGAGCGGATGCTTTCGATCACCTGTGTGCCGTCGATATCCGGCAGCCCCAGATCCAGCAGAACGATATCCGGGTTATGGGAGGTCGCTTCTATAATAGCGCTGTGTCCGTTCTCCGCGGTCAGGTAGTGGTAATCGTGAGCCTTTAGCGTTGTTACGATCAGATTGCGGATGGGGCGGTCGTCCTCCACGACGAGTACAAGGGGTTTATTCATTCAGAGTCACCTCGCTAAGCGGTAAAGTAAAGGTAAATATGCAGCCGTGCGGTACGTTATCCGTAAGCGTCAGCGTTCCGCCGTGCAGCTCTACAATAGATTTACACAGGGTAAGCCCGATCCCGAAGCTTCTGCGGCTGTCTGCGACGGTATTTTTTCCGGTGTAAAACATCTCAAAAATATGCGGTTTCATATCGTCTGCAATTCCGTTTCCGTTATCGGTGACTCGGATCACGGCATCCCCGCCCTGTTTTTCCGCACTTACGCAGATCTCGGAGCCTTGTTCGGTATATTTCAAAGCATTATCAATAAGGTTGACAATGACCTGCACGATAAGCTGTGCGTCCATACGGGCAAGGATCAGATCGTCGCACCTTACCGTCACCTTGTGTCCGACGGATTTTTTCTTCAAATGCGAAACAGCTTCGTTGACCACTTCGTCCACAAGCTGGTCGGTAAGCTCCAGCTTCAGGCGTCCGTCATTCAGCCGTGTAACATACAGCAGATTTTCCACCACGCCGATCAGCCATTCGGAATCGTCATAAATATCTTTATAGATCTGCTGCTTGGTTGCTTCGTCCAGACAGTTTCCGTTATGCAAAAGCGTGTCCGCATTACCCGAAACGGAGCAAAGCGGCGTGCGCAGATCGTGTGAGATCGACCGCAAAAGGTCGGCACGCAGTTGCTCGCTTTTTGCAAGATCTGCCGCCCGTTCCTTTTCGGCGGCGTTGTGAGCATTATCCATTGCCAGCGCACATTCGTTCACAACCGACAGTACGATGCTGCTCTCAAATGAATCGGGCTTTTCGGGTTTCATCGGTATCCCAATTACACCGTAGACTCTGCCGCCTGCACGGATCGCAAGATAAAGACATTCGGATTTTCCAAACTGTGCTGTCGCTGCTCCTGCACGGTGACCGTTTTGAAGCACCCATTCTGCGGTCTGCCGCTCTGCATCGCTTAGCAGCTTTTCAGCGTGTGTATCCTTTTTTTCGGCATACAGCCGCCCGGACAACATTCCGTTTTCGCCTTTCGTATAGGCAACAATACTGCGGTCAAGCAACCGCGAGAGCTGCATACAGGTCACACTTAAAACATCATCGTTGCTTTTTGCTTTTTGCAGCAGACGGTCAGTGTCAAACAGCACCTGCACACGGAACGCGGAGCGAGCCGAGAGCCTTGCATGATCTTTCAGCTTCGAGGCAAGCGTGCCGGTGAGAACGGAAGATGCCAGCATAATTGCAAAGGTAACGGGATAGCCTACGGCGTAGGTCTGAAAGGACAACCTGGGTTCGGTAAGGAAAAATCCGAACAATACAACACTTAGAAGTGAGCCTGCTATACTGCAAAGGTATCCTTTGGTCAAAACGGAGATCATCAGCACACCTAAGATGTATACCGTAACGATATTGGTATCGGGAAAGTCGAGATGGTCGAACAGAAACCCGATCGCCGTACATACGGCAAGCGCCAGGACGGTCACGGCAATATCCCGCAGCGACGGTATCTCTGCACCAAAGAACAGACGGCGTCTGTGCGACTTTGTGTAGTTCAGTGCGTCGGGAATAATATGAATATCAACATCGGGGGCGGAGGAGATCAGCTTTTCGGTGAGAGTCGGTCTTCCGAACAGCCCTCTGCGTCTGGCACTGCTTTGCCCGATCACGATTTTTGTGACATCGGAAAGCCTGACATATTCCGAGATCTGCAGCGCTACATTCTCGCCGTGCGTCATAACGATCTCGGCGCCGAGCCTTTGCGCGAGCTGTATGTTCTGCGAAAGCCGGGACTGATCCTCATCGTTTATGACCGTATCCGTCTGCACATAGATGGCGGTAAATCTTGCATGAAGGACCTTAGCCATCTTTGCGGCGGTGTGTATGATCCTTGCATTAGACGGCGAAGAGGATAGGCAGACAAGGATATGCTCGTCTGTATCGAATTTTAACTGTTCGGTTTGTACTTTCATCGGTTTCACCGCCCTTTTTATTTTATTTTATTATTATACAGTAAAACTGTAAAAAAATCTACCGCAACCTAAAAATCATTCTTCTGCCCATCGGAAAGAATAATATCGACATTTCCGTGCGTTTCACGAAAACGGCGGATCTCACATAATATTTCACTTTCGGACAGTCCATGCGGCAGCAGGACTTCGGAAGGCTCGCAGGATTCGTTTTCCTTTAACAGTGCCTTTCTGTTTTCTTCAAGAAATCGATCCAGCCTGCTCATAAGATAAAATCCGAAAACAAATACGGCAAGCAGGCTGACAATCAGCAATAGCTCAGCCATCCTCATTCACCTCTGTTAAATGCGAAAACACTTTTGCAGTTCTTTGTAAGCACCGAGAACCAAAAGAGTGATCTTGTCCGTAAAAACGGTTTCCGGTGAAACTGCCATATTGATTTTTCCGTTCTCCTTGGTTGCCATAATATTGATGCTGTATTATCTGCGGATATCCAGTTCTCCGACGGTTTTGCCGATCCATCCCTTCGGCACCTCTACCTCAAAAATGGCATGGCCCTCATCAACCTCAATGTAATCCCGAATGTGGTCGGCGGTGTACCGAATAGCAGCCCAATTTGCTACCTGTTTTTCCGGGTAAATGACCTCGTCCGCTCCGTTCCGCAGAAGGAATTTTTCCTGCACATCACGCTCGGCACGGGATACAACTAATTTTGCGCCGAGTTCTTTCAGCAAAGAAGTGGTTTCCAGCGAGTTTTGAAAATTTCCGCCGATGGTGACAATGCACACATCAAAGTTTCCGATGCCGAGCGACCTTAAAAACTCCGTGTTTGTGCTGTCGCCGATCTGTGCATTGGTGACGATCGGCAGACTTTCATTGACTCTTTCTTCGTTGATGTCTACCGCCATCACCTCGTGTCCGAGCTTATTCAGCTGCAAAGCAATATGCCTACCGAATCTGCCGAGACCTATTAACAATATGTTTTTCATAATATAGTAACTCCTTTATCCAACTGTGATTTTTTCGAGTGGCAGCTTTGCTCCGCTCTGATTTTTGTTGGAAACCGCCGCGTAAATCAGGGTAAGTCCGCCGACTCTGCCGAGATACATCAAGACAATCAAAATAAGCTGAGAAAGAACACCGAGCTGCGGTGTGATTCCAAGGGTAAGCCCGACCGTTCCGACAGCGGACGCTGTTTCGTAAAGGCAGGTGCTAAGCGGCAGACCTTCTGCCGTGCTGATAACAATGCCGCCGACAAAAAACAGCAGGAAATACATTACGGCAACGGCTGCGGCGTTTTTCACTGTCGAACCGTCAATGCGCCTGCCGCAGACTTCGGCATCGTCCTTTTTGCGACAGACGGAGAATGCACTCAGAATCAGAACGGCAAGCGTGGTCGTTTTCATACCGCCTGCCGTGGAGCCGGGCGAGCCGCCGACGAGCATGAGCAGGGTCATAATTGCCTTGGAAGAACCGGTCATAGCGGGAAGATCAGCGGTATTGAAACCGGCGGTTCTCGGTGTGACAGACTGAAAAAGCGATGCAAGAATCCTTTCGGCGAGCGGCAGCCCCGTAAAATCGCAGAAGAAAAAGAATACTGCGGGAGCGATAATGAGGATTGCCGTTGTTACCAATATGACCTTACTTTGCATACGGTATTTTTTGAAATGCCACTTGTTTGTGTAAATATCGTCCCAGGTCAAAAATCCAATACCGCCCACAATAATTAAAAGCATAATTGTAATGTTTATCGCCGGATTTCCTATGTATCCCGTAAGTGACGGGTATTTGTTTTCGGCGGTGCCGAGTATGTCAAAACCGGCGTTGCAAAAGGCGGAAACCGAATGAAACGCCGCCATCCAAATTCCCTTAATACCGTAGTTTCCGCAAAATGTCGGCAGCATGACGATCATCCCGATAAGCTCGATCAAAAAAGTTCCCCGCACAATAAAACGAGTCAGGCGGACGATCCCGCCGACCTTCGGGGCAGAGATGGCATCCTGCATGGTACTGCGCTGCATCAGCGATATTTTTCTGCCGGACAGCATAGCGAAAAGTGCCGCAACTGTCACAACACCGAGCCCGCCTATCTGAATCAGCAGCAGTATTACCGTCTGCCCGAAAGCGGACCAATAACTGCCCGTATCCTGCACGACCAGCCCCGTAACGCAAACAGCGGAGGTCGATGTGAACAGCGCCTCGTGAAACGGCGTAACAACTCCGGCAGTCGATGAAAACGGCAGCATCAATATCAGTGCTCCAAGCACTATGACGCCGGCAAAGCCCAAAACGATCAGCTTAAAGGATGACAGCCGCTTTTTTCTATGTGTAATTTTAGGCATATATACTTCTCCTGTTTCTACTTGTTTATAAAGAGTATACCGTGAAATATAAAAAAACGGTGTAATGATTCGGCACTCTGTATTAAGATTGCATTAAGGCGCTCATTCTTTAAAAAAACAGCGCAGAGCATAGCAAACAGCACAGACAAAGGCGGATCGTTTGTAACCGTTGTGCGGCTTGAAACAAAGCTCAGAGCCACTCTCACAGAACAACAAAAGGCTCTGTTCGAACAAATTAACAAACGGATGTAGAAATTACGACCGGAATGAGCTACAAGCGTTCACAAACGGATTTCGATTTGCATCGCGGCTAGCGTTTCAGGCTTTTCTCCAGCAGTATCAAAGCAACTCATAAATAGCTATATATAAATGTAAAAGGATGTTCCGTTTGGAGCGTCCTAATTTTTCCTTGCCTATGTTTTATATTTGTGTTTTGTTTTTCTTGGGATTGTCGGGCATATCAGTCATTTTTGACATTCTCACAAGCATTTCTTCTATGCCTTTTCTTCCTCTGTCCCTGTCGTCAATATTCATAACAACACTAAAATATGAGTGTCACAATGCGTGGTACTCCTTGATTTTATGCGGATATTTAGAAATACTTAAAAATCGTAACGCAGGATTTCACAGTTTTTAACACCGAAATCTGCATATTCCTCATTTGTCATATCGTTAAAATATGAGTTAACAACTCTTGCAATGCCGTTGTGTGCAACTAAAACACAAACCTTTCCGCTTGCTTTCACATCATCAAGCAGATTGTAAATTCTTTGTGCAAGATGCAGCATAGACTCTCCGCCGTCATAACGGCTGACGAAATCTCTTTTGGCAATTCGAAATTCTTCGCCGTCTCTTGGCGTTCCCTCATATTTTCCAAAGTTTTGCTCGGTTAATCTCGGCTCTGCTTTTGCAGGAATTCCCGTGATTTCCGAAATGTGCTTTGCGGTTTTTTCGGCTCTCATAAGCGGAGAATAGAGGATGATATCTGCTTTTATATTCTCTGAAAGAATTTTCTTGCCCGTTTCAACAGCCTGTTCATGACCTTTTTCCGTGAGGTCAATATCCGTTGAACCGCAGATTTTATTTTCAACATTCCACACGGTCTGTCCGTGTCTGACAAAATACATATGTCCCATAAGCGTTCTCCTTGCAGTTTTTCTGAACACTATTTTAATTGAGCCGACAACGAAAATCAAGTTACAAAACAAATTTTTTGCAAATAAATTGACAGCGGCAAAGTCAGCTGATATATTTGATATGTACAGTTCAAAATTAAAAACGGAGTGATTTGTATGAAGAAAACTTTGATTGTAATAGATATGCAGAATGATTTTATTGACGGCAGTCTCGGTACTGATGAGGCTGTGAAAATTGTGCCTAATGTACGCAAAAAGATTGAAGAATACCGTTCAAACGGTGAAGAAATTATTTTTACAAGGGATACTCACGGTGAAGATTACCTAAGCACTCCCGAGGGCAAAAAACTGCCCGTTGTGCATTGCGTAAAAAATACTCACGGCTGGCAGATTGCAGACGGACTTGATGTTCCCGATGCAATTCATATTGACAAGCCGTCATTCGGCTATACTCATTGGGATAAATTCTGCTTTGAAAAAATCGAGCTTGTAGGACTTTGCACCGATATCTGCGTTGTGTCAAATGCGTTGATTCTAAAGGCACTTTTCCCGAACGCTGAAATCAGCGTTGATTCGGCTTGCTGTGCCGGCGTAACCCCCGAAACCCATAATTCCGCCCTCGCAACAATGAAAATGTGCCAGATTGATGTGGTGTGATAATGGTTTGAAAATTCAAACTTTATAAAAAACAGTAGTGGCGAACCGTGTTCTCTGCTACAAGTAAATGCATAATTATACAAATACGGTCGGGAAAATTCGGTGTATTGTTTTACGCCTGTCTTCCCGACCGCATTTTTTATTATTACCTATTTTTAAAAATCATTCTTCCATTTGCTTGCCGAGGAACGCGGCGGCTGTTTGTGCAAGCTTGATTTCGGCATTTGTCGGGATTTTGGTCTGTTCGCCTGTGAGCATAACTACCGCACCCGAAACATCTCCGGCGGCGATAATCGGATAGATTACCGATGCATAATGTTCAATGCCCTCAATCGGCTGAATATCGCCGAGCGTCTGCTGTGTTGCCGAATAGGTTTTGCGATTTTCCATATATCCCTCAAGCACGGTTGTTACCCTGCGCTCAAGAAATTCACGCTTTGAAACTCCTGCGGCGGCGATTACATGGTCACGGTCTGTTATGATTGTTGGCATTGAGCTGATTTTGGCAAGCACGTCTGCGTATTGTGACGCAAACTCCGCAAGCTCTCCGACAGGCGAATATTTTTTAAAAATAACCTCGCCGTCCGTTGCGGTATAAATTTCGAGCGGATCTCCCTCACGAATACGAAGCGTCCGCCTGATTTCTTTCGGTATAACCACTCTGCCGAGATCGTCGATTCTTCTGACGATTCCTGTTGCTTTCATATTAAAAACTCCCTTCGGACAATTTTGCCCTTTGTCTGATACATATTCAGCAAATTATTTGCAGTAATATTGTTTGATTCATACAGTTTTTTATACCGAAATTTTCTTTGGTGACATATTTTTACAACATATAAAAAATATAACTTTATCACAATTCAGTTAATCGTAACCACCTAAATTGCAAATGAACAAATTAAGAACAGCTGACACAGATTATTTCGTATCGGCTGTTCTTAATAATTTTTTAGATTATGCTTTCTTGGATTTTGAGGTGATTTTGTCTGCGATTTTGGTAACTATGACGCAGAGGATGATTGTGAAAACCATATCGGGCAGAGTGTTGCCGACGATAATGTCAACATTCATCAGGAAACGATATGCCGCAAAGCCTGCAAGCCATACTATGATGTTGCAGATGTCAACGGCTTTGTTTGCTCTGTCTTTTTTGAGAATGAAAAAGTCTGCAATCTGAATGGCAATCATCGGAGCAAATACCGAACCGATGAGATAGAGAAAATCGGTGATGTCATCCATAGGATAAACAATTGCGGCGATTACACCTACTATTGTTACTGCAACGGCAACATATTTTCCTTTGAGTTTTGAGAAGATTGATTCGCTTGAAATGCCTGCCGAATAAGCGTCAAGAAAGGTTGTTGTAACTGTTGAAAGAATTACAATTACAAGACCTGCAATGCTGAGTCCTGATTTAAGCATGATTTTTGCAATATCGCTTTCGCCTGTAAGGATAGATGCACTCATACCGATTATGTACATCCAACAGCTTACCGCACCGTAAACAAGTGTGCTTGCGAGAGTTGCCTTGAACGGCTTTTCCGCCTCTCTTGTGTAGTCGCTGATGAGCGGTAACCATGAAAGCGGCATTGCTACCGAAAGCTCAACTGCCGCACCGAATGACATTGAGTCATCGCCTGCCGCACCCATACCGTTGCCGTTTCCGAAAATAAAGAAACACAGCACGATTGTGAGAATGAACAGTGCCACCATTGCGATTGTGTTGAGCTTGCCGAGGTTTGAAATGCCGACAAGAATCCAAAGTACAATCAATGCACCGATTACGATACAGGCAATCCACCTGCCTGTGTCGCCCATATTCAGAATACTGTTCACGGAAAGTGAACCGTCATAAATCATAATGGCTGTCCAGCCGACAAGCTGAATAACATTGAGGACAGAGAAAAGAAGTCCGCCCTTATTGCCAAAGCTCATTTTTACGGTTTCCATTGAGCTTTTACGGCACTTACCGCCGATGAGTCCTGCACAAAAGAGCATTGCACATCCGATTATGTGACCGATTATTACGGCTAAAATGCCCTTTTCAAAACCTAACGGAGCAAAGTATGTACCCGTGAGAATTTCGGCGATTGAAACGCCTGCTCCGAACCATATCAAACTGTTTTCAAATACACTTGTCTGCTTTTTCATTGCTCTGCCTCCGAATTTTCTTTTGTAAATTTACTTTGAATGTCAAAAGCGTGGTTCATGGGACCGCTGCCTTTGCCGAGGTCAAGCATTGCCGCAAGTGCGCCTGAAATATAATCCTTTGCACGCTTTACGGAAGCGTCAAGATCAAAGCCTTTTGCAAGATTAGCGGCTATTGCACTTGAAAGTGTACAGCCTGTTCCGTGTGTGTTGGGATTGTTGATTCTTTTGCCGTTGTACCATGTGTAGGTGCCGTCTTTAAAGAGCAAATCGTTTGCATCGTTAATCTGATGTCCGCCCTTGCAGAGAACCGCACAACCGTACTTTTCGCTGATTATTTCAGCGGCTTTTATCATTTCTTCCTCATTTGAAATTTTCATTTCAGAGAGAACTTCCGCCTCCGGAATATTCGGTGTAAGAACTGTTGCAAGCGGAAAGAGATACTCTTTGAGAGTGCTTACCGCCTCGTCGCTGATAAGCTTTGCTCCGCTTGTTGCCACCATAACCGGATCGACAACAATATTTTTTGCATCGTACTTTTTCAGCTTGCCCGAAATTGTTTTGATAAGGCTTGATGAAGAAACCATTCCGATTTTTACGGCATCGGGATAAATATCCGTGAAGATACTTTCAAGCTGTTCACCCAGAAATTCGGGTGTGGATTCCATAATTGCCGTAACGCCGGTTGTGTTCTGTGCGGTAAGTGCGGTGATTGCGCTCATGGCATAAACACCGTTTGTTATCATAGTTTTGATATCCGCTTGAATACCGGCGCCTCCGCTGCAGTCACTGCCAGCGATTGTTAATGCTGTTTTCATTTTAATCTCCTCTTTGCATTAATTTTTTACAGCGACAAAAGGTGGTGCCCCCAATCTGCCGCTTTTTCAAAGCTGTCTGCGTAGTAATCGCAAACGACTTTTATTCTGTTTTTGTCATTCCTGCTCGATTCGTCATACACTCCCACCGTTTTGAAACCTGCCTTGTGAGCGGTTTCTGCGGCAAAAACAGCGTCCTCGAATACAAGCGTTTCACTCGGATCTGTTCCGAGTTTATCTGCACAGGCAAGGTAAATGTCGGGACTTGTTTTGCCTTTTCCGATTTGTGAACAGGTCACAATGTCCGTAAAATATTTTAGAATACCGAGCCTTTCAAATGCCTTTTTAATATGCGTTTTGTCGCTTGATGTTGCAATAATCATTTTGATATTGTTCGATTCCAAAAACTGCAAAATTTCTTTTGCATTGTTTTTTAAACCGACCTCATAAAAGTAAAAATCTTCAATGATTTTCAGCACACCCGAAACTATTTCATCAGTTGAAAAGGAAAGAGCATACTGCTTTTTCATATACTCCGCACCCTCCGTCAGACTCATATCACAGAGCTTTTCGGAAAGTCCGTTTTCGGCTGTTTTGCCGACAGACGAGAGGTAACGCTCTCCTGCGTCATCCCATATCTTCATTGAATCGAGAAGTGTGCCGTCAACATCAAATATTGCAGATTTAATCATTCGCAACCGTCTTTTCCGTAAGTGCTTTAAGCTCTGCTGTTGCCTTTGTAATATCGGGCTGAGCGAAAATAGCACTGATAACGGCAATGCCTACGATACCTCTGCCCTTGAGTTCCGTAACATTTTTGGAACTGATTCCGCCGATTGCGATTACAGGAATGTCAACAGCCTCACAGATTTTCTGAAGTTCATCGTGTGAAACATCGTCTGCATCGTCCTTTGAGCCTGTTTTGAAAACTGCTCCGACTCCAAGATAATCTGCTCCGTGCTTCTGTGCAAGAAGAGCCTGTTCAACAGTCTGAGCCGAAACACCGATGATTTTGTCGTCACCGAGAATCTTGCGGACATTGCCTGCCTCCATATCACTCTGACCGACATGAACACCATCAGCGTCAATTTCTTTTGCAATTTCTACATTGTCATTGATTACGAAGGGAACATTGTACTTTTTGCAGAGTTTCTGAATTTCAAGAGCCTCTTCAAGAAAATGCTTTTGGTCAAGATTTTTTTCTCTTAATTGAATAAATGTTGCGCCGCCTTTAATAGCTTTTTCAACCTGACTGCAGAGAGTTTCACCGTTAAGCCATGCTCTGTCAGTTACGGCATAGAGCAACAAATCTTTTTTATCGCAATTCATACTTTGCTCCTTTTTCAAGTGTTTCGGCATCCATATTATAGATAGCGTCAATAATTCGGTTGCGGTATGTTGAGTTGCCGTCTGTTTCTGCCATATTTGCAAAAGCGATTTCGCCTGCAAGTCCCATTGTACAAACTGCTGCGGCAGTTGCCTCAAGAAGATTGTCGGGGTTTGCAACGATAAATGCAGTTGTCATACCCGAAAGTTGACAGCCTGTTCCTGTGATTTTGCTCATCTCGGGACGACCGTTGCGGATTACATAGCACTTTTCGCCGTCACTTACAAGGTCAATAGCGCCTGTGATTGCAATTACGCATCCAGACTTTTTAGCATAATCCTTTACAAATGCAACTGCGTTATCGAGATTTTCTTCTGTTACCGCATCCGATACATCGGCATCAACACCCTTTGTTGTGCCGCTTCCGAGTGCAAGAGTTTTGATTTCCGAGATGTTACCTCTGATAACATCAAATTTGATTTCTTTTGCAAGCTTAACCGCTGTGTCTGTGCGGAGCTTGCTTGCGCCTGCGCCGACAGGATCAAGTAGAATCTTGTGAGAAAGTTCATTAGCTTTTTTGCCCGCAATGAACATACCCTCAATTGAGTTTTTGTTAAGTGTACCGATGTTGATGTTAAGACCGCCGCAAATGCTTGTGATGTCGGCAACATCATCGGGTTCGTCTGACATAATCGGACTTCCTCCGCAAGCGAGAAGTACATTTGCAACATCGTTTACTGTTACATAGTTTGTGATGTTGTGTACAAGCGGTACATTTTTTCTTACATTTTCAAGACAATTTCCAATCATAGCGGATTCTCCTTTATAAAAATAAAACGGACGCACCAACAAAAGGTGTGTCCGTAAAGGCCCGCTGTTTCCCTCCGTTGGCATTATCCAAATCAGGTCATAGGTCGAGGCATTCAGCCTCCTCTCAGCCGACTAACTTGTCAGCTCCCTTACTTATAATATACAATTTGTGTCGTAATTTGTCAATGAAAACTTGACAAATAGTCACCGAGAACAATTATACAAATCTATCCTCAGTAAAATCTTCTGTATTCAGTATAACTTTTATTTAAAAAACACTGATTTTTAAATATCAGTTGACTTGAAGAAGAAAAAACAGTACAATAAAAATAAACAGATAATATGGTTGAATTTGCTGTTGTAAAGGGGTTTTCCTCGAAATTATTTTTTGTTGAACAGGAGAAAAAGTATGTTTTGTAAAAATTGCGGAAGACAGTTATTGCCTAATGAAAAGTTTTGTGCCGATTGCGGAGCGCCTGTACCCGTACAAGAATCAGCTGTACAGAACGAACAGCCGATTGCAGAAAATCAGTCGGTTGAACAGACTGCCGATATGAATGTTCGGAATGAGCAGACACAGCCTGTTGAAAATCATCAGACTGACGCATATAATCAGATGCCTGCAAATGATTATTCCGCACCGCAGTATCAGACAGTTAATGCACAGGGCGGATATAATCAGTATCAGAACGGTCAGCAGGGCGGATATTCTTATGATTATAACAATCAGGGCGTTCAGCCACAGTATGCACAGCCGATTCCAAAGAAAAAGTCAAAGACACCGTTTATAATTACAGCGTGCGGCATTGCGGTTGCACTCGTTGTTGCAATTGCGGCATTCTTTATATTTAACGGACTTAACAAAGCCACTCCTCAGGGACAGATTCAGGGTACATGGATTGCCGAGGAGGACGGAGTAAGCCTACAACTTGAGTTCAAGCCTGACGGAACAATCGGTATCCCGAATGCAAAAGAGCTTGGCAAGCTTATTTCAAGTTATGCCGGCAGTTCCGATTACGGCGATTTAATAAACTATGATGAGATTTTTAATATGATTAAACTGACATACAGCATTGATGACCAAAAGACCCTTTCGGTGAGTTTTGAGGTGTCTTTTATCAATCAAAGTCAGTCGCAGTCACTCAAATGGTCTGACGATCCCGCAAACGGCGGTTCGGATACATGGGGAATCGACGGCGATACTCTCTACATAGCCGGCACAAAGCTGACAAGAATCAATAACTGATATTGTCTTAAAAAATTCGTAAAAAACAAGGTCACGGTTCAAAATCGTGACCTTTTGTTGTGTGGAATATACAGGCTCTGCCAAAGGGATTTCGTTGTTGTCCGATGAACGATACTGTATGACAATCACTTTGTGTTTTTGTGATAATTCTATTTATCACAAAATTTGTGTGCTTACTTGCGGGCGGATGATATCTGCCCCTACAGATTTGTACAAAAAGAAAAGACAGCACAATTTCTGTACTGTCTTAGTTGGAGCGGATGACGGGGCTCGAACCCGCTACCTCCACCTTGGCAAGGTGGCGCTCTACCAGATGAGCTACATCCGCATTTTATTGGTGCCTCCGGGCGGAATCGAACCACCGACACGGGGATTTTCAGTCCCCTGCTCTACCGACTGAGCTACAGAGGCAAAAATTGGCGACCCGGAACGGGTTCGAACCGTCGACCTCTAGCGTGACAGGCTAGCGTTCTAACCAACTGAACTACCGGGCCAAATGTGGTGGGAACAACAGGGCTCGAACCTGTGACCCTCTGCTTGTAAGGCAGATGCTCTCCCAGCTGAGCTATGCTCCCACATGCCTTTGTCGCTCTATCGAAGTTCTGTTGAATTTCGAATATCTCTCAGCGACAGATATTATAATACTACAACTTGTTCCAAATGTCAACACTTTTTTGGAATTTTTTTCATTTTTACGAGTGACATCACGAACATTTGCGACAAGGCCTTTAAAAATCTTTATTCTTTGCTGTTTTTCTCTGCAATCAGCTTTTCAAGGTCATCCTTTGTAAAGACATATTTCTTATTGCAGAAGTGACAGGTTGCAACGGCAACACCCTGTTCATTGACCATAGAACGGATATCGTCATCGCTGAGGGTACAAAAATAATTTTCAAGCTTTTCTTTTGAGCAACCGCAAACATACTTAACGGGATTTTCGTCAAGCACTTCAACCTCAAAGCCTTTGAGGGCTGTTTTGCAGATATCAAGAATACTCATACCCTTTGCAAGCATAGTTGTAACGGGTTCAAGCTCTGCAATATTCTTTTCAAGCTTGTCAATAACAGTATCGTCTGCACCCGGAAGAAGCTGAATAAGCAATCCGCCTGCAAGCAAAACCTCGCCGTCCTCTTTGTCAATCAGCACACCCAAGGCACAAACTGTGGGAATCTGTTCGCTTGTTGCGTAGTAGTTTGCAATATCCTCGGCAATTTCACCGCTGACAAGCTCAACCTGACCTATGTACGGATCACCTGAACCGTAGTCACGCATAACATTTAGCATACCTGTTCTGCCAACTGCTTTTGCAACATTGATTTTGCCGTTTTCATAATATTCCGTCGGGCAGTCTGCATTGCCAACATAACCCTTTACATTGCCGCTACTGTCGCCGACTGCGATAACGGGACCGAGTTCACCGTCACCCATTACACGGAGGTTGACTGACGCATCTTTCTGCTTGAGCATATCGCCCATAATTGAGGTTGCACACAAAAGTCTGCCGAGTGCGGCTGTGGCACTGCGTGAAAGATGGTGAATCTTCTTTGCGGTAAAAACTATGTCAGAGGCATCAACGCAAGCCGCCATAATCGCACCGTCAGATGTAATACAACGAATTATTTTATCCATATCGGTTATCCTTTCGATTCATTAAACTCTTTGTTGCGTGATTTTTTCATCCTTGCAACATAAATTGCCCTCTGTTCATCCGCTTTCGGGCTTTCAAGGGTAAGGTCGCCGTAAACAGCCTCTACTTCAAAACCTGCATCCGTGAGCATTTTTCTGATTTCATCATCTGTATAGGCTCTTTCCGAAAAGCTTTCGGACGAACGATAATACACACCGTTTTCTTCCTCAAAGAAATCAAGGTCGATTTTTACCTTGTTATCATCTTCGGGAGTGTTTTGCCATACGCAGAAAACGCTGTCGTTTTCATACACAAAGGTATTATCCGCAAGAACATTTTTATGCTTGTACACCGTGTTGACATCAAAAATAAACAAACCGTCATCGTCCATAAAAAGTCCCACACGGTCAAATGTTTTTGCAACATCTTCAATTTTTGTAAGATGATTTATGCTGTCGAGAGTACAAACACAGGTATTTATTGTACCATACAAGTCAATACTCTGCATCTTCTGCCTTAAAAACAGGATATCAAGCCCTTCTTCGGAGGCACTTTGCATTGCCTCGCTGAGCATTTCCATACTGTAATCAATCCCGAAAACATCCACTCCCCGCTTTTTCAAAAGTCGGGTAAGAGTTCCCGTTCCGCAGGCAAGGTCAAGCGTTATGCCCATATCATGACCGAAACTTTCGGCAAGCCTCAAAATATAGTCACAGCGTTTTTCATAGCAGGCGTCCTGCATAAGTCCGTCATAAAATCGGGCAAATGACAAATAGCTCGGCATTACTCTTTTTCTCCGTTTTTAATTCGGTCAAGCACAAGCGTGTAGCCGTATGTATCGTTGTCGAACAACGCTCTTTTAACTCGGCTGATAGTTGCGGTTGACGCACCTGTTTCCTTAACAATTTCGGTATATACTTTTTTTTCGGTAAGCATTTTTGCAACAACAAGACGCTGTGACATGGCTTTAAGCTCTGCACTTGTGCATAAATCTTCAAAAAAGCGATAACAATCTTCCTCGTTTTCAAGAGAAAGAATTGCCTTGAATAAATAGTCGGTAGAATCATTTTTCAGCTTTGAATTCAAAACCGTTTCCTCCTTAATTTTGTTTCCGTAAATTTTGCAAACAATATGTTTTCATACACTAAAATTTTAACACACAAAAGTACGAAAGTAAAGTAAAAACTGCTTTTTCGTCTTTTTTTACGAAATTTGCCTGTGATTTTTTACACATAAATTTATGCAAACACAAAACAGCCGTCCGACTGAACAGCTGTTTTGCACTTACGGTTAAATGTTTTTCTTTATAGTATCGAGAGCGCCTTTTTCAATACGGCTGACCTGTGCCTGTGAAATTCCTATTTCAGCCGCAACCTCCATCTGAGTTTTGCCACGAAAAAACCTCATTGAAAGAATCCGCTTTTCCCTGTCCGAAAGATTTGTAATTGCCTCTTTTACGGCAATTTCTTCAAGCCATGTTGAATCGTCATTCTTATCGCCTATCTGATCCATTACATATATAGTATCGTTTCCGTCCGAAAACACGGGTTCATAAAGCGACACCGGCTCGACAATTGCCTCAAGCGCAAGCACCACCTGTTCCTTTGGCATCTCCATAATTTTGGCGATTTCTTCAACAGTCGGCTCACGGTTGTTTTTATTTGTGAGCTGTTCTTTTATCTGCATTGCACGGTAAGCCGTGTCCCTCATTGAGCGTGAAACCCTGACTGAGTTGTTGTCACGCAGAAACCGTCTGATTTCACCGATTATCATAGGCACTCCGTAGGTGCTGAATCTTACATCAAGCGTCGGATTAAAATTGTCAATCGCCTTGATAAGCCCGATTACACCCACCTGAAACAAATCGTCGGGATTTTCGCCCCTGTTTGTAAATCTTTGAATTACGGACAGCACAAGCCGCAAATTTCCGTTAATCATCTTGTCTCTTGCCTTTTTCTTTTCGGCAGGAGAACCGTTTTTGATTATATTAAACAGTTCCCGTTTTTCGCTTTCTTTAAGCAGTTTAAGCTGTGATGTGTTTACTCCGCAGATTTCAACTTTTCCGTATTGCAAAGAATTACCCCCGAATCTGAATTTTAATCGGTTTTGTCTTTACAATAGTTATTGACGGTTTTATCGCTTTTATACTTTGAGTAATTTTAAAAAAGTTTTCTAAACTTTAAAATTGTACATTGACAATGGTACAATCAAATGGTACAATTTAAGTGTAGAATTAGCCATGTTATACAAATTCGCATATAAATCATTAAAAGGAGGACGGCTATGTTTACAATTGATTTCACAAGCCGTGTGCCGATTTACGAGCAGATTTGCAACAATGTAATCAGACTTGCATCGGCGGGTGTGTTCAAATCGGGTGACAGACTGCCGCCTGTACGAACGGTTGCAAAAGAAATCGGAGTAAACCCGAATACCGTTGCAAAGGCATACCGCACGCTTGAAATTGACGGCTACATTTACTCAACTGTCGGCAGAGGAACATTTATGACCGACAAGCTGACAAAAGACACGGCATACAGAGATATGGCTCTGAAAGCATTCAGAGAAGCCACCAAAAATGCAGAACTGTACAGCGTTCCCCGCCAACAGCTTATTGACATTATTGACGCCATATACGAAGGAGGCGGTAAGAATGATTGAGGTTAATCACATAACAAAAAGGTTCGGTAAGGTAACTGCCGTTGATGATTTTACGCTCGACATAAACCGAGGCTCCGTACTCGGCATTGTCGGAAGCAACGGCGGCGGAAAATCAACACTTCTGAGAATTTTGTCAGGTGTGTTTGATGCTGACAGTGGTGAAGTTAAAATTAACGGTCAGAACATTTATAACAATCCGTCTGTTAAGGGCGAATGTTTTTTTATTCCCGATTTTCCGTATTTTTCAAACAGTGCAACACTCGAAAACACGGCATATCTTTACCGCAGTCTTTACCCGAATTGGAACGAGAACGCTTTCAGACAATTTTGCTCCGTGTTTCCTATTGACCCTGATGCAAAAATAATTGATATGTCAAAAGGTATGCAAAGACAGGCGGCTTTGATATTGGCGATTTCAACCTGTCCGAGATATCTTTTGCTTGATGAAATTTTTGACGGACTCGATCCGGTTGTCCGCCGTCTTGTAAAGAAAATTCTCATTGACAATGTTTCCGCAAACGATATGACCGTTGTCATTGCGTCACACAATCTGCGTGAGCTTGAAGAATTGTGCGACAGAATCTGCCTTATCCACAAGGGCAAGTTGCTTCTTGAGCGTGAAATTGACGAAATCAAGCTTGGACTCCGCAAGGTTCAGGTTGCGTTCACGGAAGTTCCCGACAATTCGTTCTTTGAAGAAATCAATGTTATCAATTTGTGGAGAAACGGAAATATATTCAACCTTACAATCAGAGGAACGGAAGATGAGTTTATGCCAAAGCTTGAGGAGCGTAAACCTCTTTACATTTCAGCCGTTCCGATGACATTGGAGGAAATTTTTATAAGTGAAATGGGGGCAGCAGGTTATGACGCAGAAAACATCATTTAAAAGCAGAATGAAACAGGCATTTTCATTCTTCCGCAGTGACCTGAGAGCCTGTACTCCGTTGCTTGTGGTATTCGGACTTATCTCGGCTGTAACGGTTGTAATCTGCTACACAATATGCGTTGTGCTTGGCGAGGACATGACCTTTACAGGTGCATTGTTAAGCCTTAACTTTCTGGGAGTTACAAACTCAGGCACAGGCATAATCGAGATTTTCCAGTATTCATCGGCAAACCTCATTTATCTTATTTCAATAATATTTACAATCATCTACACGGTGCGAATTTATTCGTATCTGCACAATAAACGCAAGGCCGATTTGTACGGTTCTCTGCCAATTGGAAGGTCAACGCTGTTTGTCACAAAAACAGCGTCGGCATACCTCATGTCAATTATCCCGACATTATTCTTCCTCGGAGTGATTTCAATTATCACGGTCTGCACGGGAAATTCCGTAATAAGCGAGCTTAGTTCGATGTTCCTCAAAATATGCCTCGGAACACTTGCATCAATCTCGTTTTTCGGTCTTATTGCAATTTGTTGCGGAACAATGCTCAACTCCGTGCTTATGTTCATTGCGGTTTGCGTAGCTTATCCGCTTTCCGCAATCTTCATCAAAGGCATTGTTGTGGGTTGTTTTGACGGCTTTTATGTCGGCATTTTCAAAGACAGCATTATCATGAACGCACTCAATCCGCTTGCCGCATATGACGGAATCAACATTATTTACTGGCTGATTTTCTCGGTTGCTTGTATTGTTCTCGGTGCTTTTCTTGCAAAAAAGAGAAAAGCGGAAAGAGCACAGTCGGCATTTGCATTCCACCTTCCATGCTACATAATCAAGGTGCTTGTTTCATTCCTTGCAGGCATGTTCCTCGGTGTGCTTTTCGGCTCGGTAAATGTTCTGGGCGGATATGCGGGTTTTGTTTTCGGATTTATTCTTGCAAGCGTTCCCGTTTACATAATAGTTCATCTTATTTTGTACAGAGGCTTTTCAAAGCTTATCAAAACTTCGATTCCGCTCGGTGCGTTAATTATTGTAAGCTGCGTCGGTGTTGCTCTCTGCTGTTTTGACGCATTCGGCTACAACAGTTATGTACCGAAAACTCAGGATATCAAGAGTGCCGGATTCTATGACGCAAATTCAAACTATCAGGCAAAAGGCAGTGCTGTCGGCAAAAATCTCAAAGATATGGCTGACGATATTACAGACAAAGACACAATCGCAAGTATTTCGGAGGCACATTTCAAGCTTGTTGACAACCGCAATTATTCGGTAAAGAACAAGTTCAAAAACACTTGGGTTTCAATGTTCAAGGACAATGTTCCTGTATTCAGCGAGATTTCAAAAAATCCCGATTACGCATTTGCCTACACTCTCAACAACGGTAACATCGTTACAAGAACATACAGCTCTGCATCGGCTTTTGACGAAACAGAGAGCTATCTTTCAAGCACTTATAACGAACTTGACACATCCGACATCATCTATTCAAAGGGCTATATCAAGGCATACAGTCCGCTTGTAAAAGCTGATTACAAGGATATTAACACATTTATCGTTGCAGGCTTTGACGGCAAAGCAACTGACGATAAGCATCCTGATTTTGTATCAAGCAAAATTATTTATATTGATGATGACGGAACAGTAGGTTATTCTAAAAATTACAAAAATACAGCCGAAAAAATTAAAGAGGCTTTTCTCAAAGACCTTGATAATTGCAGTAACGAGGACTTTGCGAAAATAGGTCAAATGACCGATTATGCAGATTATGCGTTTGATGTTGCCTATGTCAATTACGGTGAATACGAAAGCTTTATAGAATCCGAACCCGATGCTGTATGTGTGATTGCGATTGCAACAGGTGATGTTAATTCGTATTACGATGAAATAAGAAATATGGATTCTTACAACGGCAATACTGCCGCAAGAACACAGGTTGTTTATACTGTTCCCAAAAGCTTTAAAAACACTATAAAAGCGTTGCAGGAGCTTGGTATTCTGAACAGCAAGCTGTATATGGACAAGGATTATCTGCCGGGTGATTCAACATCTTATAAGGAATACACAGGCGAATATTACTACGATGATTACACCTCCTCATCCGATTTGTATGACTATACAGATGATTCTTATATTGACGACAGCGAATATTGATACAGGCACTACACTACAGGAAAGCAGGATTTTAAATGGAACTTTACAACGGACGACCAATCGACTTAACAGGCAGAGAAGACCGTGAAATCAGGGTATATGACCTTCTCGACAGCCTTGGAATTGAATATCAGCGAACCGACCACGGACACGCTGACACAATGGAGGCTTGCAACGAGATTGACGCTGTGCTTGATGTGCTGATTTGCAAGAATCTTTTTCTGTGTAACAGGCAGAAAACCGACTTCTATCTTCTTATGATGCCGGGTGACAAACCTTTTAAAACAAAGGAACTGTCAAAGCAAATCGGAAGTGCAAGACTTTCGTTTGCGACTCCCGATTTTATGCTCGAATTTCTCGACATCAAGCCGGGTGCGGTAAGCGTTATGGGGCTTATGAATGACAAGGACAACCGAGTAAGACTTCTTGTTGACGAGGATGTTCTCAAGGGCGAATATGTCGGCTGTCATCCGTGTGTAAACACCTCAAGTTTAAAAATCAAAACAGCCGATGTTTTCGGAAAGTATCTTGATGCGGTTCACCACACCGCAACAACCGTAAAGCTTATCGGTGAAGATTAAGTATAGAAATCATTAAAAGTATTAAACGGCAACGGGATAAATTTTTCCGTTGCCGTTTCGTTTTTTACAGAACATAACTGCCCCCGAACCTTTGAAAGATTCGGGGGCAGTTGTCTGAATATTAAGAAAAATGAGTATCAATTATTTGATTTACTTTTCAATCTTTCTTCTGTAGCAAACGAACATTGCACCGCTTGCAACGAGCATTACAAGTGCAACCGAAACAGCAGTCATCGGGTTGCCTGTCTGAACTGCACCGTTGCCGCCTGTTGCAGATTTTGTTACTGTATCCTTTGTTGCAGTATCTTTTGTTGAAGAAATATCTTTTGAAGGAACTCCGTTTGCATAGTAGTTAACCTTGAATGTACCTGTAACCTCTGTTGAATACTCTTCATCTTCGGGAAGATTGAGCCATTCGTTTACATCACCCATAACATAAACTTCAAGATTTGTCTTTGTGTCATCGGGGCGAGCATCAACAGGACTTATATATACCATATCTTCCTCTGTGCCGTCAAAAGTCTTTGTGTAAGTTTTGCCTGTAATTTTATCCTTTACAGTAACTTCAAGACCTTTAAATTCGGGATAGAAATATGTTTCATCGTAGTACTCCTTGCTTTCGGGACTTCCGTCATACGGCATATCAGCCTCATAGAAGAAATCTGTATCAGCCTTTGTGTAGTTCACCTTTTCGGGTGCTTTTACAGAAACCACTTCGTAACGGTCATCAAGTTCAGGTACATCCGGCCATATGTTTTTAAAGTTGATTTTATAGCTTGTCTGTGCATCCTGATATGATACATTTACAGTATACTCTCTGTAAATCATATCAACTAAAACTTTAAGAGCTTTTTCAAGGAGTTCATAAAACTCATCTTCGGTCATATCTTCCGTAAACTCAGGCATATTTTTCTCATATTCAATCAATGCCTTAATTACTTCGCCGTAATTAAACGGATCAGCAAGCTCAGCTTTGCAGTCCTTAGCATCAACCTTTTCGGTTGTACCGTCACTGTAAACAGCTTCAATTTCCATACCTGTAAGGTCAAGTTTGAGTTCAAGATTGAACTGACTGAAATACTTGATTAGGCTTTCTTCTGTTGCATTTTCGTCTGCGATTTTTGATAAATCAATATCAGGTTCAATCACATCCTCTGATGTGTATGTAAGCTTGTCGGGGAGCTTTGTAATTTTAAGCTCTGTTACCTTTTTTGCCTCATCGGGTGACGCTGTGTCGTCTGTCTGTGCAAACGCTGTGAACACGCATGAAAATGCAAGCATCAAAACGATTGCAAGAGATAATACTCTTTTCATAAATTTTTCCTCCTGAAAACTAAAAATCATTGTATGATAATTATATATACAATCACAACGCTATTGTAGCACACTATTTTGCAAAAATCAACTGTTTCAACAAATAATTGTCGCAAAAATTCTTCACTTGTTGTTTTTTATGAATTTTTTATATAGTATATTATTGCATTTGAGATTTAATTATAATTGTTCAAAATAAATTTGTATTTATTGCAAATTTTCTATTGTAAAATTCTGTCATTGCTGATATAATTGTAGGCGGAATCAAAAGATTACCGAATACCCGAAAATCGGCATAAAATCTACCCAACAAATATGGTGATTAAATTGAAAATTCTGCTTAATCCAGACAAAGAAATTGTAAAAGAAGTTCGCAAACAGCTTATACGCACGGGCGGTTATTGTCCGTATATGTTAATCAGAAGCCCTGCAACACTGTGTATGTGTGAGGATTTCAGGGCGAAAATTGCCGATCCCGAATTTGAGGGATACTGCCATTGCCTGATGTATTATAAACAAAAATAGAATTTTATACATAACAAAATAACAATAATCGGAACAGCCGTGATTGGGTTTACGGCTGTTCCGATTTTTTAGGCAGAAAAACTCAATCGAGTGAAGTAAATCTGAACTTAAATGTTATAATCCCGTTTTCAAATTCGGCTTTATATTTGAATCCATGCATTTCAAGGGCGGATTTTACTATTGAAAGTCCTATTCCGCTGCCGCTCTTATTATCTCCCTTTGCGGCTCTGAAATAAGGTTGCCACAATTTTGAGAGATTTTCCCTGTCAAATGACGAGCATTGATTGCTGATTGACAACACATCATCCGAAACATTAATTGTGATATCCGAACCGTAATCGGAATATTTTTCGGCATTGTCAATAAGATTTTCAAGCACCGTTTTAAGCATGGCAGGGTCAGCCTTTATTTTTGCCTTTGAGTTGTAAATGAAAATAATTTCGTGTTCTGTGTGAACATAATAATTTTCAAGAATTTTCTCAATAAACGGTTTAAAGTCAAAAACTTCGCAATTCAGCTTTAATGCGGGCGAGTCGAATCGTGACAAATCGAGCATTCTGTGAATAAGAATGTCCATTTCCTCGGTCTGTTGCTGAATGATTTCAATGTTGTGAAGTTTCTTTTCGGTATCTTTCTCATTTTTAAGATTTTCCGCAAAACCGCCTATGACAAACAAGGGGGTTTTGAGATTGTGCGCAATTGCATTTGTCATTTCAAGACGGGTTTCCTCCTGTGCGGTTCGCCTTTTAAAATCTTTCCACGAGAAAATTTCAACCGTAATCACCACCGCCATTATCGTAAACGCAACGGCAAATACCGTTATAAACTTCCATAGACAATCATCAAGCAGATTTATTTCTTTTAAAGAAGTAATATGAAATACTCTTGTAACCTCTTTATATTCATTCGGCGAGTTGTTTATCATATGATTTTCGGTATAATAAAGGCAATCTCCCATTAATAAATAATATTTAAAAATCCCGTCAGGAACTGCTCCAGTCTCATCATAGATGTCTGTAAACAGACTGTTGTCACTCAGAATTTTTTCAACATCTTTTTGGGAGTATTTCGGTTTGCTTTTTCCAAGGAAAAAGTCCTTATCAATTATATTGCGGTGCATTTCGTCATTTTCAAACGGAGAAGCCTCTAATTCTTCTATGGTCAGATAATCATATTTGCTAAGGTCAAAGCTATATGTTTTAACAACTTCATCCTGAACATACCAATCATTCACTTTGTTGGTCTTTAGAACCTCAAGCTGACAAGGGACATAGCCGTATTTTTCGCTTTCATAAAACTTTTTGCAAATCAAGATATAGTAATTTCCGTCATTATCAGTCGGAGTGTTGAGATATCCGCAAATTTCTTTATACTCATCATCGCTGAGCAAATTTTCAAGTACATCAAACCTAATATAATTTTCTGTACCCATATCCAATATTCCGCCGTTGATATCATTATAATGGACAGTCAGTACATTGTCTGTCGTAATCGTCATATCGTTATCATAGGTTAATTGAAAGTATGTATTGCCCTTGTCAACATTTTCATTAATCAGCGCCACATACTCATTGTAGGAATTATTCGGACTTGTTACGATGCCGTTTTTAATATAGTCCATCTTTGTATTCAGTTCATTTACTGCGTTGGCTATGAGTAAATCCCTTGAACTGTCGAGTATTGCAAGAGAGGTAAAAACCGTTCCCAGCAGACACACAATTATTGTTACGGAAATTATAATGTAATGAAACTTTTTTCGCCGTTTGATATATCTTGATTTCATTTTTTATCCTCCGCCTTATACCCTCGCCGTATTACCGTTTTCAAAACAGACGCATTTTCGCCCAACGCTTTTCGGATATTTTTGATATGCGTGTCAAGCACTCTTTCATCAATCATTGTGTCATAGTGCCAAACGGCTGTGATGATTTTTTCACGGGACACAACGCTGTTTTTATTCTCTAACAGAATTTTAAGAATAGCATATTCCTTTGCGGTAAGGGTTACTTCTTCACCGTCGGACACAACAACACCGTTGTTCGGATTGAGCGAGACATTCCCCACCGTAAGCAAATTGTGCCGCACAAGTCCTTTTGAACGCTTGATGAGGGCTTTCACCTTTTCATAAAATACGGGCAGAGCAATCGGCTTTACAATGTAATCGTCACAGCCGAGAGCGTAGCCGTTGAGCATATCCGCCTCGCTTGTTCTTGCCGTGATGAACATAATCGGCACATCGCTGTATCTGCGGATTTCTTTGCAAAGCGTAAACCCGTCCATTTCGGGGAGCATTACATCAAGGAGCAAAAGGTCATAGCTGTTCTCATATGCCTTATCAAGTCCCTTTAAGCCGTTTTCCGCAATGGTGATATTAAATTTTTCTTTATCTCTTTTTGAAAAATATTCGACAAGCATTTCACGAATATTTTTATCGTCCTCAACCAAAAGAATGTTGTACATTTTCCTCACCGTACTTTGATTGTAATACATTAATCTGAAGTTGATATGTAGATTTCTGTATATTTAAAATTCAGTTTCTGTCATAACTAAAACGGCGGATGCAATTTTCAGCATCCGCCTTGTTTTATGTATCTTATTTATTGACAAAATATCTGATGATATCCTGACGGGTTACGATACCGATAAAAGTACCGAGGTCATCGGTTACGGGAATAAAGTTCTGATTCATTGCCCGTGCAAGAAGCTCGTCCATACCTACCGAAATTTTAACTGCCGGATTAAAGTCGGGACGGAGTATGTCACGGATACGAAATTCTTCCTGTTCTTCGATATCGCCCGAAGTCTTTTTGTCAATTATATGCCACAAGAAGTCACCCTCGCTCACCGTGCCGACATACTTTCCGTCACGGGTTATAACAGGGATAGCGGTGTAGCTGTGAGCACGCATTTTTTCAAGTCCCTGTCTTAGGGTATTGTCCTCATAAATATATTTTAAAGAATCTTTATGCTTTAAAAGCATAATAACATTCATCTTTTCACCTCCAGTCAAAAAACAAATATTTGTCAGCCAAAGGTCATTATAGTACCAAACAAACAATATTGCAATATCTTTTTACAATATTTTACACAATTATTGCATTTTTGATTTTACATACTTATTTGTAACATAAAGCTGTCCGATAAGGTACACCACGCCTGCCGTGAGCAAAAGCGTTTTAACCTGCAAAAGTCCGCTCATCATAAAAATTACTGCGGTTACGGCTGTAAGAAGATATGCCCATAATTTTGAAAATCTGTTAAAGCATAAAAGCCACAAAATAAGTGCAACGACCGTCAGAACACAGGTTGAGATTATCCAAAAGGTTTCCATAATCGGCTTTGTAAAACCGCCCTCAAGCACGCCGATGTTAATTCCCATAAGGAAAATACTGCAATACTTTCCGATTCTTTCTATGTAAAGCATAGCCCTGTTATCAAAAATTGTTCTGTCTATTCTGTTGCTTTTTATATAGACGATGTCGGGTACAAGCAAAGCAATTGCAAAAGCAAGTCCGTACCAGTTAAAAAGATTTGTACTGAAAAAGTCCATAAGTTCACTCCGTTATTTATTGTTTTCGTGGTATTCACAAAATTCCTTCGTTTTGCTCCAATACTTTATTCCCCAGTTTTCAAAATTCCACTCCTCCATATAATCGTTACATTCGTAGTCGATGTACCACAAAAGTCCGTTGTTTAAAATGAAATTTGTCGGGAAATAATCTATGTTAATTCCTTTTGGATTCAACAGTCTGCACATTTCACGAATCTGCTCAATATATTCGGGTTTCATCTCATTCTGCAAAACAAGCTCATATGCGGTTTTGCCGTCAATGTAATCTTTAAGAATCCTCTCGTTTTCCACATCGCAGTCAATAAGCTTCGGCAGTCTGAGTCCGGCATTTTTCAGCCGTTCGTAATCGTTAAGCTCACTTTGAATTTTGTTACCGAAGGTATAGTATGAACACGGCTCGTGGTGAATCTGCTTTAAAACATAATTGTGTTCTCCGTCTGACACAAGGTAGGAATAACCGCCCTTGCCTTTTCCGAGAAGCTTTATGACGGTAAAATCTTTTCCGTTCACACTCATAGTATCCATGAGAACACCTCCGCACATATTACCGTATTATTTTATCACAGCTAAAGTTTGGGTGCAAGTTTTAAATTCTTTATGTGTAATGAACAAATGCTAAAATAAGTACATTCGGTAAAATAAAAAAGCCTGGATTTATAAATTTATTTTCCCATGCGGCAATTTATTACAAATTTGTTGTTGATTTTCTTATTAAAAAAAAGTATGATATAGAATATATTATTCTGCCCAAATGCCACAGTTGTGACATTTGATGCCCACTACAATTGAATAACAACTTTTAACACACAGGAGAAGATTTATTTGGAAAAGAAAAAATTCAGAATCAGCGGAAAGCTGATATTTAATCTCGCTGTTGTGGCAATCTCGATTTATCTGATCATCTACTTCTTTGTTTCGGAGGACGGTCTGATCGACTTGCTCAAAAAGCCTGACGGCTGCAATATGCTGATTATCCTTGCGGCTTTGCTGATTTATGATTTGAACATCCTTGTTGATGCTGTTGTCACGCTGATATATGTGCGGTCAAAGTATGAGAATTTCAGCTTTATTGAGGCTTTGAAGGTCGCATTTGTCGGAGTATTCTTCAGTGCGATTACACCGTCAAGCACAGGCGGACAGCCTATGCAGCTTTACCTTATGTCAAAAAAGAACATAAGCGTAGGTTTCGGTTCGGCTTGTATGACGCAAAAGTTCATTGTGTATCAGATAGTAATGACCGCTGTCAGCGTTATTGCTGTTATCACAAGGTTCAACTATTTCAGCGATGCTTTTACAAACATCTGGTCAACGCTTTTCATTATTTTCGGATTTACCGTTCAACTTGCAATGACGGCTTTGTTCCTGCTTGTTTCGTTCAGCCGTAAGGTTACAAACAAGCTCATCAATCTTATTTATAAGATTATGAAAAAGTTCAAGTTCATTAAAAATCCCGAAAAAAAGGTTGAAAGACTTCACAAAGAAGTTGATATGTTTCACGACACAAACAAACAGCTTTTTTCAAGCGTAAAACGGCTTGTTGTAATTTATGCACTTGTATTCATTCAGGTAATTTTAATTCTTTCGATCCCCTACCTCATCTATGTCTCATTTGGTATGGCTCCGATTGCAAGAGCGGCAGGTCAGCCGACAATGTCATTTTACGATTCAATCTGTATTCAGTCATTCGTACTGTTCACGGCAAACCTTATCCCGCTCCCCGGTGCATCGGGCGGTGCGGAGCTTGCATTCACAATGTACTTCGGTTCGTTCTTCAAAATCGGTGCAATAAGCAAAATCAAGCCGGCAATCCTTATGTGGAGATTCATTACATACTACGGAGCAATCCTGATTTCTGCCCCGTTCTCCTACTTTACAAAGGGCAAACGGCGTGACGATGAAATAAAACAAATTGAAGAAGAACTTGAATCGGAAATGGATAATAAAAAAACGGAAGAAAAAGTAACTCAGTAGTATTTTCATAAATATCTCTTTCAAAAACGGAGCAGACGAAATGCAGTCTGCTCCGTTTTTTGTTGTATGACAAACCGTTAGCCATTTTTTACGGTCAATTGTTGAAAACAATTTGTAGTGGCGAACAAGGTTCGCCGCTACAGTATATCATCAAACATTCTGTTTAAGGCAGGTTTTCAGGTCATCTTCTGCGTTGCTGATTGGGCGCAAGCCGAATGTTTCTGACAAATACTGCAACACATTCGGGCTTAAAAATGCAGGGAGTGTCGGGCCGAGGTAGATATTCTTTATTCCGAGGCTTAAAAGTGCCAGCAAATCGGCAACCGCCTTTTGCTCATACCACGAAACAATCAGCGACAACGGCAAGCCGTTTACATCTGTATCAAACGCATCGGCAAGTGCTACGGCAATGCAGATTGCGGAGTAAACATCGTTGCACTGACCGATGTCGAGTAATCTCGGCAAGCCGTCGATGTCACCGAATTCGAGCTTGTTAAAGCGGTATTTTCCGCAAGCGAGCGTCATAATTATGCAGTCTTTCGGAACATTTTCGGCAAATTCAGTGTAGTAATTTCTGCCCGGTCGTGCACCGTCACAACCGCCAATAAGGAAAAAGTGTCTGACTTTTCCGCTTTTGACGGCCTCGACAATTTTATCGGCATATGAAAGCGTAGCGTGATGACCGAATCCCACAAGAATTTCGTGCGGTTCAACATCTTCTTTAAAACCTCCGAGTTCAATTGCCTGCTGAATAATTTCGCTGAAATCTTTGTCGCCGTTTTCCTTTTTGCCGATGTGCTTAACACCCTCCCAGCCGACAACATTTGTACTGTAAATTCTGTCTTTGTACGAATCTCTCGGCCGCATAAGGCAGTTTGTCGTCATAAGAATACAACCGGGAATATTGTCAAACTGCTTTTGCTGATCTTGCCATGCACCGCCGAAATTGCCGATAAGATGCGGATATTTTTTTAAACCGTCATAGCCGTGACACGGTAGCATTTCGCCGTGAGTATAAACATTTATGCCCTTGCCCTTTGACTGTTCAAGGAGCATTTCAAGGTCTTTCAAATCGTGACCCGACACAATAATAAACGGACCTTTTTTGATGTGAACATCAACCTTGTGCGGTGACGGATTGCCGTAGGTTTCAGTGTTTGCTTCATCAAGTTTTTCCATAACTTCAAGAGCATTTTCACCCGTTCTCATCGTCATTCTGATAAGCTCCTCAACCGTGAGCGAATCATCCGTTGTCGCCTCAAGTGCAGTGATGTAAAAATCGTCAACCTGATCGCTGAAATAGCCGAGTTCACGAGCCTGATGACCGTAGGCGCTTATGCCTTTGAGTCCGTAAACAATTGTCTGTCTTAAAGAGCGGATGTCGGGGTCAAGCGACTTTTCGTACATAATTCCCGCAAGCGGTGCGTCTTTGAGCATTTCCGACTTTGTTTCGGGAAGATTGTAGGTTGCGTGCAGAGTATGATTTTTGATTTCGCCCACAACTTCACGAAGTTTTTCCTTGATTTGCTGAGATTCACGCAAAAGCGACACATGCACATCGGCATCAAAGTTTACATTCGTCAGCGTTGTAAAAAGGCAGTTTTCCACAAAGCTAACAATGTCCTTGTCAATGTGCTGACCTTTTTCAATAAGCACCTTGCCATAACAGCTTATGCCCTTCAGCTGAAAGATAAGTAAATCCTGAAGATTTGCAATTTCGGGAGTTTTTCCGCAAACACCGAGCCGTGTGCAACCCTTTCCGTTCGCAGTCTGCTCACACTGATAGCAAAACATCTCATAACCCAAGTCCATATTATTACTCATAAAAATTACCTCCGAAACATTCTGCAAATATTATCTGCAAATTTTCGGAGGTTTATTCTTAATTTTGATATTCTGTTTTAAAGATTTGCAAAAACCTTTGTGCCTTTATTCTTAATCCAAAGCCAAACCGGAAGGCTGATGAGGATAAAATAAAATGCTGTGCAGGCGAGGAAAATTTCAGTCGAAATTTCAATTTCAAAGCTGAGAAGAACCGGATACGCAATAGCAGGTACACATACGGCAAGAACTGAAAGCAATAACGAAAGCATAACGCTTGCACTCTGTTTTACTGCCTCAGCGGTTGTATTCCAGTCAAGCTTTGGCTTTTTCAGGTCAAACATAAGTCCGAGAAGACCCGAGAACAACGAGAAAATTATCGGAATAAGAATTGTGATAATAATATTAACCGGTTTCATTCCGAGCATTATTGAGAGAACAACCGAGGGTACAAGTGAAACAACACCGTTTACAATAAAGTGAAGTTTCAGCTTTTGCGTAAGCACCTGCAACGGTGATACAGGAAGCGACTGCATAAGCCAAAGGTTTTTAGCTTCCATTGAAATTGATGCCGCAGAAATCGGTCCCAATGAAATCACAAAGGCAATCACAAGTGGAAGATATACTGAAATCATTTCAATCAATGTACTTGGAAATTGCTTCAGCGTATTAAGCTGGAACACCGCATAAATTGTTCCGCCTACCATAATTAACGCACTGAGTCCGCTGTTAAGCATATAGGTTGCGTTGCCTGTGAACATCATTCTTTCTTTGCGTAAAAGCGCCTTTGATGCAGAACTTACTTTCAGGGTTTTCTCCTTATACACGGCTTTCTTCGCACCCTTTTTCGCTGTTGCAAGCTTTATGAAGCTGTGAGAAAGCACCGCATAAACAATTGCAAAGAATGCAATAATTACTACAGCAACACCAAAAAGCGGCAACAAGTCGCCCGATGCGCCAAGTCCTGTGAGATAAAGCGGATATGCACTGTCCATTATATTTGCACCGATGCCAATTGAATTTGCAACGAGTGTTTTTACAAGGTCCTCTGCCTGATAATAAAGGTAAAAATACAGTGCAAAGAAAACAAGTGAAAATACGATTGTCACAACATTTTTATGTCTTGTCCTTGATGTTACAAATGCAATCAGCCAGCCGAGAATGCACGAAATGCTCAGGCTTAAAAGCGGAACTAAAAGCAGAATCACAATCTGGCTTACTACAAGCGAAGCCGAAACAGACGCATTTGTTGCATAGGCCGCAAAAGCAGGAACCTGTACAAGTGCACAAAAGAGAAGATTTTGTGCATACAGTGGCAACATTCTGCAAAAGAGAATACTGCGAGGCGGAATAGGCATTGAAAGCAAAAGTTCATTATCCTTTGCCTCATAAAGCTGTGAGAGCGAAAGGAAAATACAGCCTATTGTGCTGATTACAAACGACGCACCCATAACATAGAGAAAATACAACCAACTGAATCCCGATGTTGCAAGCATAGGTGCCATCATGCTGAACACATTGTAGAACATGAATGCAAATACAACACCGACAAAAGCGAGAAGAGCAAGATAAACAGCCGGTGAGTTAAACGAACTTTTTTTGCCGTTCTTTTTCTTGTTTGACGAATTTGCGGTGTACCGTGCAAGTGCCTTTTGAAATTGGAGTTTAATTAAGGTTTTAAGCATCTTTCTCCTCCAGTTCAAGGAATACATCTTCAAGCGAATCATCGCCCTTGACCTCATCCATTGTCCCCGACTTGATAAGTTTGCCGCTTTTGATGATAGCAACCTTGTCGCAAAGCTTTTCGGCAACTTCAAGCACATGGGTTGAGAAGAAAATTGCACCACCGTTATCGCACATCTCTCTCATCAAAGTTTTGAGAAGGTGGGATGATTTTGGATCAAGACCTACAAACGGTTCATCCATAATGATAAGCTTGGGGTTATGTATGAGTGCGGAAACAATTGCAAGTTTTTGTTTCATACCGTGAGAATAGCCGTCAATTGTCTGAGCAAGTGCATTTTTAATTTCAAACATTTCAGCATATTTACTGATTCTTGCCTGACGGTCAGACTGGCTGATTCCGAAAATATCGGCAATAAAATTGAGGTACTTAATACCTGTCATAAACTCATACAAATCGGGATTGTCGGGAATGTAAGCAATTTTGCGCTTACATTCGAGAGGTTTTTCTTTTACCGACACACCGTCAACATAGATTTCGCCCTCGTCAAAGTTGAGAATTCCACAGCAGGATTTGATTGTTGTTGTCTTACCTGCACCGTTGTGTCCGATAAAGCCGTAAATCTCGCCTTTTTGAATATGAAGTGACAAATCGTCAACAGCCTTTTTGTCACCGTATTTTTTAGTTAAATGTTCTATTCTGAGCATAAGCGCTCCTCCTATAGCCAAATAAATTAAGCAAATTATACTCCACAAAATATTCTTGTGTCAATATGTTATAAAAATTCAACAAGTTTGAATTACAAACCAATAAATCTGCGAAATTTGGATAACAGAAACCATTTTTGACGAAATATAAAGTCCGTTGGAATATTTTGCATTACGAATCATCTTGAATATGCGTAGGAATGATTTATAATATTAGTACAGATTATTTTTTGGAGGTTCATCTTGGCAAAGTTCAAAAGAAAATATACACTCGGGGAAGAAATTTTCAACTCTGTATCACACGGAATCGGTGCAGGTCTGTCAATTGCGGGAACGGTTGTGCTTATCGTTACGGCGGCAATCCACACAAATGCGTGGGGTGTTGTCAGCTCTTGCATTTACGGTGCATCGCTCATCATACTCTACACAATGTCAACTCTGTATCATTCTTTCACAAATGAAAAGGTAAAAGCATTTTTCCGAATAATGGATCACAACACGATTTTTCTGCTGATTGCAGGAACATACACACCGATTACTCTTTACTACCTCAACGGTGTGACAGGTTGGATTCTGTTCGGAATTGTGTGGGCATCGGCAATTTTCGGAATAGTTATGAACTCAATCAACCTTGAAAAAGCAAGAATTCCGTCAATATTCTGCTACATAGGAATGGGTTGGGTAATAATCTTTGCAATAAAACCGCTTATGGAACATATGCCGTCAATTTCGGGAATCTTCCTCATCATAGGCGGAGTATTCTACACGGTGGGAATTATATTTTACGCAATTAAAAAGGTAAAATATTTTCACTCGATATGGCACTTATTCACGGTTGCGGGAAGTGTGTTTCACTACTTTGCAATTCTTCTCGGATTTTTTCGTATTTAACGAAAGCGAAAGCTGACCGCATAAAAATCTGCAGGTAAATCTTCCACACGCAAAAAAATGGGCTACAGAAAAACCTTTCGTTTTTCTGTAGCCCTAAATTTTATAAAAAGATTTGTTTAGTTAGCGGGAACGCCTACGGAAACCTCTCTTACAGACAAAGCTTCCTTTGGAAGTGTGTACTTCTGCTTGTAAGCCTTGTAATCTGCGTTGTACTGAATATCATCGGAATTTTTGAGTTCGTGGAGATATTCGTGTGCGTCGTAGCCGTTGCGATTGATTTCAATAACACCGATTGCAATGTTTGAGCAATGGTCGGAAACCCTCTCAATATTTGTGATAAGGTCAGAGAATACAAAACCGAGTTCGATTGTACAGGTACCGTTTGTAAGACGCTTAACATGGGCGTCTTTAAGCTTGTCACGCAGACGGTCGATAACCTGTTCAAGCGGTTCAACCTTTGAGGCAAGTGCAAGGTCATTATCAACAAAAGCAACAGTAGCGTTGTTGATAATTTCACGAAGTGCGTCAACCATAACGGCAAGACCTGCTTTCGCCTCTTTTGAGAACGAAATGTTCTTTTCGTGAATTTCCTGAGCAACCTTTACAATGCTTACCGCATGATCGCTGATACGCTCAAAATCACCGATTGTGTGAAGAATGAGCTGAATAGTTTTACTGTCGTCAGCCGAAAGCTGTTTGGAACTGAGCTTTACAAGATATGTTGAAATAACATCCTCATAGGAATCAATCATATCTTCGTTTTCATGAATTGTTTCCGCAACCTTTTCGTCATAATGGTCAACAAGTTCAAGTGCGCCGAGGAGCGTACCCTCAGAAAGACGAGCCATTTTTTCAGCAAGTGACTTTGCACGCTCTGTTGCAACAGAGGGAGTGTTGAGAAAACGCTCATCAAGGAACGGAACATCCGAATCCTCTTCCTTGTCCTTGATTGTAAGGCAGGCAAGCTTTTCAAGATACTTGTTGAACGGAAGAAGAATTGCAGTTGCAAGCAAATTGAATGCTGTGTGGATAACCGCAATGTTCTCGGGACCTACGATATCATTAAGGAAACCGTAGTTGATAAAGAGGTTAGAACCGTAGAACAATGCACAAATTACGAGTGTGCCGATAATATTGAAGTAAAGATGTACAAATGCGGCACGCTTTGCGTTTTTCTTTGCACCGATACAGGAAATAAGTGCGGTTACGCAAGTGCCTATATTCTGTCCCATAACAATCGGGATTGCCATTGAATAGCTGATTGCGCCTGTTTTGGACAATGCCTGCAAAATACCGACAGAGGCGCTTGAGCTTTGTATAACTGCGGTCAGCAATGCGCCGGCAAGAATACCGAATACAGGGTTGTTAAAGAGTGTGAGGAAGCCTGTGAATGTCGGATCATCCGAAAGCGGTTCAACAGCCGCACTCATCTGATCCATACCAACCATAAGAATACCGAATCCGAGGAAAATTGTGCCGAGATGCTTCTTCTTTTCCGAATTGCAGAACATAAGAAGAATAATTCCTACAAAAGCAAACACGGCAGAGAAAGACGACGGCTTTAAAAGCTGCATAACCAAACTGTCGCCCTCAATACCCGAAAGGCTGAGAATCCAAGAAGTGATTGTTGTGCCGACATTGGCACCCATAATAATACCGATTGCCTGGCGGAGTTTCATAATTCCCGAGTTTACAAAGCCGACAACCATAACGGTTGTTGCCGAAGAGGACTGAATCACCGCAGTAACAGCCGCACCGAGAATGAATCCTTTCATGGTGCTGTTAGTCATTTTTTCCAAAGTTTTTTCAAGCTTACCACCGGAAAGGCTCTCAAGACCGTCGCCCATTGAATTCATACCGAACAAAAAGAGCGCCAGACCGCAGAGCAGTTGTAAAATCATAAACAAATCCATAAATACATACTCTCCTTTATCATCAATAATATTAAACTAAAGTCATAGGATTGTCAATGAATTGTAAAGAATTTGTAAAGTCTGAAAGCTTGGTAATTATCTTTGAAATTTGTCGAAACACGGCATTTTTTATGTAAGATTCGTGAAATTGTATTGTTTGAGCAATAAAAAAGCGGTACTGCACAATATAGTATGCACAGCACCGCTTGAAATTTATTTTCTCTGCAAAGGATTGTAAAAATATTTACATCAGAACCTTGCGGTAAATGTTGTTCCCTGTTCACTGCTTTCAAGAGAAATATCTCCGCCGTGTCTTTCGGTAATGTGCTTGACGATTGCAAGTCCAAGACCCGTGCCGCCTGTTTCCTTTGAACGGCTCTTGTCAACACGGTAAAAGCGTTCAAATACACGCTTGTGGTGCTTTTCGGGGATACCGATTCCCGTGTCGGCAACTTTAACAAACGGATGTTCATTGTCATCACCTGTTATGATTTTTACCGAACCGTTTTCACGATTGTAACGGATTGCATTGTCACAAAGATTGTAGATAAGTTCGTAAATCTGATTACGGTTTCCGTTTATGACGGCAGTTTTTGTATCAACAGTGATTGTAATTCCGTGCTTTTCGGCATTTGAACGGAGATCCTCGGCAACCTCGGCTGCAACTCCTGCAAGGTCAACAGGGGCAAATTCTTCATCGCTGAATTTTTCGTCAAGCTGTGAAAGCTCCATGATATCGCTTATAAGAGAGAGAAGTCTGCCCGATTCCTTGTGAATTTTATTTGCAAAATTCGGAATATCATCGGGCTTTACAAGACCGCTTGCAATGATTTCCGCATAGCCCGAAATTGAAGTCAGCGGAGTTTTCAGCTCATGCGTTACATTTGCCGTGAATTCACGACGCATTTTTTCAGCCTTTTTCTTAGCCGAAACATCAATAATAAGACAGATTGCACCGTTTTTTTCGCCGTTTGAATAAACAGGATTGGTGATAATCTGCAATGCTCTTCCTTTTACGGTTGTGTCGCCGTTTTTACTTTCGCCCGAAAGAGCCTTGTCAACGCAATCGTTAAGAACCTCGTTGCGTGAAAACGCAATCAAAGTTTTGTCGGTAACACCGTCATCATCGGCACCGAGAAGCTTTGACGCCGAATAATTGCTCATAAGCACCTTTTTGTCAACATCAATAAGAATAAAGCCCTCCGCCATATTTTCGATAAGCGTTGAAATTTTATCCTTTTCAAACTGCAGTCTGCGCATCTGACGCTTGATTTGTCTTTGCTGGCTTGCAATTTTCTGTGAGAGCGGCAAAAGCTCATCATACGGCGAGCCGTTGCCGTTGTCCGCCATTTCCTTAATTGGCTCAACGATTTTCTTTGTGGAACGCTTTGCCAGAATTGTGCATACAACAAATACACCTATCATAATTATAAGAATTGACGGAATAACAAAAAGAAAGATTCCGTAAATACTGTCAATTGTCTTTGCAACACGGATTACAGAACCGTCTGCGGTTTTTTCTGCATAATAGTAAGTGATTTTATTCAAAGTTTCCGACATTCTGTGGCTTGAGCCGTTGCCGTCCTTAATTGCCTGCTGAAATTCGGGGCGGTCGCTGTGATTTGGCATAGAATTAACATCTGTGTCAACGCTGTCGGATACAACCGAACCGTCACTTTTTATGAGAGTAACACGAAAATCGCCTATTCCGTAATATTTTGAAAGGTCGATTTCGCTGTAGGAATTATAAACGCTGATGATTTTATCGGTATATTGCCGAACCTCTGCCTCCTGTTCATCGGAAAACACAAACCAGAAAGCGGCTGTTGAAAAAACAGCCGTCAGAAGAATGGACACCACAGCGATAACCGAAAAGTTTTTTAAAAGCTTTTTACTCAGTTTCACTTTATTCCCCCGCCTTATATCCGACATTTCTCACGGTTTTGATAAGGTTTCCGCAACTGCCGAGTTTTTGCCTGAGGGTTGTAATGTGCATATCAACCGTTCTGCTCTCGCCCTCAAAATCATATCCCCACACATTGAGAATGATATTTTCACGGGTAAGCGCCATACCTTTATTTTTGAGAAGATACTTTAAAAGTTCGTATTCTTTGAAGGTGAGGTTACATTCCTCACCGCAGCTTGTTACAATGTGCTTGGAATCGTCAAAAACAATCTGACCGAGCTTTATTACATCCTGTCTGTCATCAACAGAACATCTGCGGAGGATTGCACGGACTCTTGAAATAAGTTCAAGAACGGAAAACGGTTTTGTAATATAGTCATCGGCACCCATGTCAAGACCTTTGACCTTATCCATTTCACTTCCCTTTGCAGTAACAAGGATAACGGGAACATTTTTTGTCACAGCGTCCCTGCGCATTTTTTCAAGCACGGAAAGTCCGTCAAAATCGGGTAACATAACATCAAGAATTACAAGCTGAGGAATTTCGGCTGTACAAGCCTTAAAAAAGCTTTTGCTTTCACCAAAGCTCTGAACCTCATATCCGCTACTTTTCATAGCATAAGATTCAAGCTCTCTGATATCGGTATCATCTTCAACAATGTAAATTAACATCTAATACTCTCCCACAACAAATGTGTATTTAAACGCACCGCAAAGGGGCGTCTGCACTTAAATTAAAATCGGAACATCCGCCATAATTATAGACTTTTTTTGCAAAAATGTAAAGTTTAATAAAACAAAAATCAGGAGCATACAGCTATGCTCCCGTTTGTTAAGCAAAATATATCAGTCGGACAAATCGCAGCTGCCTGTAATTGAAAAAGCAACCCACTCTGCAACATTAACCGCATGGTCTGCAATTCTTTCAAGATACTTTGCAATCATAACGATATCGAGAGCCTCTGAGCCGAGTTCCTTATTCTTATAAATGAGTTCAACCGTTTCATTCTTTGAACGGTTAAAAAGCTCGTCAACAATATCATCCTGACGGGCTACCTTTTTGGCAACCCCAATATCGCTCTTAACAAAAGCGTCAATAGCCTCCGTTACCATTTTTGAGGCATTGTCTGCCATTTCCAAAATGTGAGTAAGATTGAACACCTGCTTTTTGTCCTTGATGTAAACAGACATTTCCGCAATATCAACTGCCTGATCGCCGATTCTCTCAAGGTCGGTAATCATTTTGAGTGCGGCAGAAACATATCTGAGGTCGTGTGCAACCGGTGCCTGATGAAGAAGAAGGTGCAAACATCTGCTTTGAATGGATTTTTCCGCCTCGTTAATACGATTTTCGTGTTCTCTTGCGATATCAAGCAAATCTTCGCCGTCAACAATCATCTTCATTGTATTTTTGATTGCCTGTTCAACAAGACCGCCCATTTCAATAAGGCTGTCGTTAAGCTGTGTAAGCTCTTTATCAAAATATTCTCTCATTAGCCAAACCTTCCCGTAATGTATTCTTCGGTACGCTTATCCTGCGGATTTGAGAAAATTGCGTCGGTTGAATTACATTCAACCATTTCACCGAGTAAAAAGAACGCTGTTTCATCTGAAATACGCAAAGCCTGCTGCATATTATGTGTTACCATAACGATTGTATAATCGTTTTTCAGTTTAAGGCAAAGCTCCTCAATTTTACCCGTTGAAATAGGATCAAGTGCAGAGGTTGCCTCGTCCATAAGCAGAACTTCGGGTTTTACGGCAAGTGCTCTTGCAATACAAAGTCTTTGTTGCTGACCGCCCGAAAGACCGAGAGCGCTCTTTTTGAGTCTGTCTTTAAGCTCATCCCAGATTGCGGCGTCACGCAAAGATTCTTCAACAATCCTGTCAAGTTCTTTCTTGCTTTTGATTCCGTGTGTGCGAGGACCGAAAGCGATGTTATCGTAAATGCTCATCGGGAACGGATTGGCTTTCTGGAACACCATACCAACCCTTTTGCGGAGGATATTTACATCCATATCTCCGTAAATATCCTCGTTGTCAAGGCGAATGTCGCCTGTTATCTTACAACCCTCAACAAGGTCGTTCATTCGGTTGAGCGACTTTAAAAGAGTTGACTTACCGCAGCCTGACGGACCGATGAAGGCTGTGATTCTGTTTTTCTTCATACGGATATTTACATCCTTTAACGCATGAAATTTTCCGTAGTAAAGATTCATGTTTTCTATGGTAAATTTATCCATTGTAAAATAATTATCCTTTCCTGTTACTTCTTGTTGTTTCCGAGTTTCTTTGCAACAAATGCCGAGAGTGTATTGATTGCAAAAACAAGTACAAGAAGTACAACTGCGGTACCCCATGCCTGATCTGTATGAAGTCCTTCGTTGGTAAGTACATACATATGAACGGCAAGTGATCGTCCCGAATTGAGAGGGCCTGCCGCATAGCCTGTTGCCGAACCGTAAGTATAAATAAGTGCGGCTGTTTCGCCAACTATTCTGCCGACAGCAAGAATGATTCCGGCAAGAATACCGGGCATCGCACTCGGAAGAATAATTCTCATAATTGTTCTGAGCTTGCCCGAACCGAGTCCGTAACTGCCCTCACGGTATGAATCGGGAACTGTGAGAAGTGCCTCCTCGGTTGTACGCATAATTGTGGGAAGTACCATAATTGCAAGCGTAAATGCACCGGCAAGAAGTGAATAACCCCAGTTAAGGGCATACACAAAGAAAAGCATACCGAAAAGACCGTAAACAATTGACGGAATACCGGCAAGGGTTTCTGCCATTGTTCTTATTACCTTAACAAGCTTGTTGCCACGCTTTGCATACTCGGCAAGATAGATTGCCGCTCCCACACCGAACGGTACCGAAATTATAAGGGTTACAAGCGTAAGAACAATTGTGTTGATAATTGACGGCATACACGATACATTGTCGCTGTTGTACTCAAGCGAGAACAGCTCGGGGGTAAGGTTCGGAACACCTCGCACAAGAACATAGGCAATGATAAATATGAGAGCCGCCGCTGAAAGTGCCGCCGCAAGACCTACAAGAATGAGCAGTACAAGTGAAAGGGGCTTTCTTTTGTAGGCCTTCATTCTCTGTTTAAATGATACTTTGTTGATTGCCTTAATCTGTGACACATCAACCAAAGCGGCATCGTTTTTTATATTATCGCTGTTAGCCACGCTTTTCACTCCTACTCTTAATAGCCTGCATTGAAAGTGTGATGAGCAGAACAAATACGAACAGAACAACACCCGTTGCAATAAGTGCCTGACGGTGCAAGCCTGTTGAATAACCCATTTCAAGAACAATGTTTGCAGTCAGGGTACGAAGTCCGTCCGTAACGCTGTGCGGAATCTGAACCTGATTGCCTGCAATGAGTACAACTGCCATTGTTTCGCCCAACGCTCTGCCTATGCCGAGAACAACTCCTGCAAGAACGCCTGATTTTGATGCCGGAAGAATTGTCTTGAACACACTTCTTTCCTTTGTTGCTCCAAGTGCCAGAGCACCTTCGTAGTAGCTTTCGGGAACTGCCTTGATTGCCGACTCCGACACACCGATGATTGTCGGAAGAATCATAACTCCGAGTACGATTGACGCCGCAAGCCAGCTTGAACCGTTACCGCCGAAGTTATCACGGATGAACGGTACAACAACCATAAGACCGAAGAAGCCGTAAACAATTGACGGGATGCCTGCCAAAAGCTCTGTTGCCGGTTTAAGCACCTTGTAAAGCGGTGCAGGGCAAAATCTTGCAAGAAATACTGCTGTGAGAATTCCTATCGGAACACCGATTATAATTGCTCCCGCAGTAACATATATGCTTGCGATAATCATATCAAAAATTCCATATGATGCAGGCACATTCGTAGGCGCCCATTTCTGTCCGCCTACGAAATCAAAGAAGCCTATTTCTGCCATTGCAGGAACACCGTTACAGAATAAGAATATACAGATTATGACAACCGCCGCTATACTTGTTACAGCTGTGAGGAAGAAAACTCCCTGCATTGCCTTTTCACGAAATCTGTTTAATCTCATTTAATTATGTCACTCCAAACAGTTGTTTCACCTGTGTAAATTGATTTTACCTGATCAAGTGTGAGGTCATCACATGTATTTGCATTGTTTACGATTACTGCGATACCGTCTTTTGCGATTGTTTCAACCTTGAGTGCGCTCTTTTCCTCATCTTTAAGGTCACGGGATGCCATACCGATATCACATGTACCGCCCATAGCCGACTGCATACCTGCCGATGAGTCGGATGTCTGGATTTCAACCTTAGCGTTTGTGTTTACCTTCTGATAAGCCTCGGCAAGCTTTTCCATTACAGGTGATACCGAAGATGAACCTGCTACGCTGATTTTGCCTGACGGCTTCTTACCGCTGTATGCGGCATTTTCCGAAACTGTTACATAACCGTTGTCCGAAACAATCTTCTGACCGTCTGAGCTCATTATGTAATCGACAAAATCCTGAGCAACATCGCTGAGTTCGCCCTTGTAAGCAATGTTGAACGGACGGCTTACTGCATAATCGCCTGACTTTACATTATCGGCTGTTGCCTCAACACCGCCGATTTTAAGAGCCTTTACCGTATCGTTGAGTGAACCGAGTGAAATGTAACCGATTGCCGCCTCGTTATCCTTAACATTTGTGATAACAGCCTCTGTGCTGTTGATTGTTACAGCCGAAGTAGTTGTGTTGTCTGTCTTGTTGTCGCCATCCTTAACAAGAACGCCTGTAAGCTCTGTGAATGCATCTCTTGTGCCTGAACCCTCTTCTCTTGTTACAACGGAGATTGTTTTTGATGCGTCAAACTTTGCGGCGTCTGAACCTGCGTCGGATGAACCGTTTGATGAAGAGCTTGCACCGCCGCAGCCTGCAAATGCAGAAACTGCAAGAACACCGAATAATGCTGTTGCCGTAATTTTTTTAGTCATAGATTTCATTTGAATTTTCTCCTTAAATTCATATCATTTGTGTACCTCTTTCGTACAACATCAGTCTATGACTGTTTTGTAAAATACGCTGTTTGTCAATTGTAAAAAGAGTGTAAATAAAAATATAGGTTTTGTATGCCAAAATAAATTTTTACAAATTTGCGTGACAAAGCCTTTTATTTGTGGTACAATATTACAGAAGTATGCAGGATGTAAAATAATTCCTGCAAAATTTCAAAATCAACTTACATAAGATTTACAGAGAAATATCATTCCAAGGAGGTCATTTTAGTGGCTGAAAACAAAATCCCATACAAAATATACCTTGACGAAAGCGAAATCCCAACACAATGGTACAATGTTCGTGCAGATATGAAGAACAAGCCTGCACCGCTTTTAAATCCTGCAACACTCAAGCCTATGACACACGCAGACCTTGCTCCCGTGTTCTGTGATGAGCTTATTGACCAGGAGCTTGACGATACAGACGCATACATTGACATTCCGGAAGAAATTCAGAACTTCTATAAAATGTACCGTCCATCTCCGCTTATAAGAGCATATTTTCTTGAAAAGGCTCTTGACACCCCCGCAAAGATTTACTACAAATTCGAGGGCAACAACACAAGCGGAAGCCACAAGCTCAACAGCGCAATTGCTCAGGCTTACTACGCTAAAAAGCAGGGACTTAAAGGTGTTACAACCGAAACAGGCGCAGGTCAGTGGGGTACTGCCCTTTCAATGGCTTGTTCATATTTCGGCCTTGACTGCAAGGTATTTATGGTAAAGGTTTCATACGAGCAAAAGCCTTTCAGAAGAGAGGTTATGAGAACCTACGGTGCAAGCGTTACTCCGTCACCGTCAACAACAACAGAAGTCGGCAGAAAGATTCTTGAGGCTCACCCCGGTACAACAGGAAGCCTTGGCTGTGCTATTTCTGAGGCTGTTGAGGTTGCAACTCATACAGACGGCTACCGTTATGTACTCGGAAGTGTGCTTAATCAGGTACTTCTTCATCAGTCCGTTATCGGTCTTGAGGCAAAGGCTGCTCTCGAAAAATACAATGTAAAGCCTGACATTATCATCGGCTGTGCAGGCGGCGGTTCAAACCTCGGCGGTCTTATCTCTCCGTTTATGGGTGAAAAACTCCGTGGCGAAAATGACTACAAGTTTATCGCTGTTGAGCCGGCATCATGCCCAAGCCTTACAAGAGGTAAGTTTGCATATGACTTCTGCGACACAGGTATGATTTGTCCTCTCGCAAAGATGTACACGCTCGGCAGCGGATTTATTCCGTCAGCCAACCACGCAGGCGGACTTCGTTTCCACGGTATGAGTTCAACACTTTCTCAGCTGTATCATGACGGTCTTATGGAGGCAAGAGCAGTTGAGCAGACAAGCGTATTTGCAGCAGCAGAGCAGTTTGCAAGAGTTGAAGGTATTCTTCCTGCTCCCGAAAGCAGTCACGCAATCAGAGTTGCAATTGACGAGGCTCTCAAGTGCAAGGAAACAGGCGAAGAAAAGACAATTCTCTTCGGTCTTACAGGTACAGGCTACTTTGATATGGTTGCTTATCAGAAGTATAATGACGGCGAAATGAGTGACTACATTCCGACAGACGCCGACCTCCAGCAGGGCTTTGACGGCTTGCCAAAGGTTGACTAATGCGAGTGTCTCGCACCCGGTTCGTGAAGACAGTTTGTTATATTCAAACTTTTGTCACCCGAGCGTAGCTTGGTTGTCAATTTACGAACTAACACTATATTAATATTTATCGGAATATAAAAAAGAAAAGAGGTCAGTAATCGCTGACCTCTTTGTTATAGGAGATGATTTTTTGAAAACACCTGTTCTTGAAAGTGAACGAGTCATTTTACGCCCATTAACCGTTAACGATGCTAAAACGGCATTTAACAACTGGACAAGTGATAATCGAGTTACAAAGTATATGCGGTATAATTCTCACACAAGCCTTGATGATACAATTGAATGGCTTAAAATGGTTGAATATGCAGAAAATTCTGATAAGCAATACGATTGGGGATTTATTGACAAAAAAGCGGGTACTCTTTTCGGCAGTGGCGGTCTTGTATGGAATGATGATGAACAGATGTACGAAATCGGTTACAACTGTATGTTTGATTATTGGCACAAAGACTTTACAACTGAAATAGCCGCAGTAATTCTTAATTTTGCAAAGAACGCTTTAAAGCAAACAAAGATTTACGGTTGCCACGCTGTTGAGAATGTAAACTCGGGAAAAGTTATGATTAAAAATGGATTTGTACCTACCGGATATACTACCGTAACAAACTTTGACGGCACAACTAAAAAGGCACGAACCTACATTTTAAACTTTTAACTATTATACGCAATGAGTGCAATATTTGATGCACAGTTTTCTTCATTTAAATAACAAGTCAGTGCGTTTTATTCGTTTTGGTTTTGCAACCAAAACGATTGGCGAACACTGTTCGCCGCTACATTTAAGGAATTACTTTGCAATATTCATAAAGCCAAACAAAAACGGTTGGATTACTTTTTTTCGTAAATCCAACCGTTAATTTTTTATTTGGTAATCTAAAATCCGAACTTATTCTCTGCCGGCACGAACGCTTGCGGAGGCAAGTATATACACAAAACCGAGGAGAATATCGGTTGCTATGTCGAACACATCAATGACAAAAACAACCTGTCCGTTGACAACATTAAATATGATGTTAAGCACTCCGATAAGCACAAGCACTACTGCGAGTTTGCCCGAAGTTTTCAACATTTTTTGCATATCCGGCGGTGATGTCTTTTTTGAAACGGCTCTCAGTCCCATTGAACCTACTGCGAGCTTCAGCACCATTGAAACGGTGACAGTCACGATTAGCAGATAGTCGAATACCGATGCCGAGCCGCCGTCAAATGACGGGATAATCGTATTAACCAGCTTGTATGCAACCAAAATTCCCGAAAATATAACTCCGAGAAACATTACAACTGCCGTTACTTTGATTTTTTCTTTCATAAGACACACCCCCGTGAAGGTTTAAGTTATCAGCCGATAAGTTCCTTAATTTTTGACTCTGCAAGAGCAGGATCTGCCTTACCTCTGCTGTTCTTCATAACATTTCCGACAAGCGACTTAATCGCCTTTTCCTTGCCGTTCTTATAGTCCTCAACAGCCTTTGGATTGCTCTCAACAGCCTGCTTGCACAAATCGTTGAGTGCGTTTTCGTCAAGACCGCCCATATCGCTTTCGCTGATAAATTCAAGAGCACCCTTGCCGCTGTCAAGCATTTTTTCAAGTGTTGCCTTTGCAAGGTTGTTGCGGATTTTACCGCTGTCAAGAAGTTTTACAAGCTCGTTAAGCTGTTCCGGAGTAACCGCAACATCAAAGATTTCCTTATCAGCCTCGGTCTCTGTTCTGCGGAAAATCTGACCGATAATGAAGTTTGAAACTGTCTTTGGTGACTTAACACCCTCGCAAGCCTTGTCAAAATATTCGCTGATTTTGCGGTATTTTGTAAGAAGCTGCGCATCCTTTTCGGGAATTGCAAGTTCGTCAATATATCTTCTGCACTTGTCGGCAGGAAGCTCAGGCATTGCAGCCTTGATTTCTTCAACAACATCTTTCGGAACATGAATAGTAACAAGGTCGGGATCACGGAAATAACGGTAATCGTGAGCGTCCTCTTTACTTCTCATTGAAGATGTTGTGTTGGTTGCATCGTCATAACGGAGAGTTTCCTGAACAACACTTCCGCCGTTTTCAATGAGGTCAACCTGTCTTTCAAACTCATACTCCATAGCCTTTGCTATGTTGTTGATTGAGTTCATATTTTTAATTTCGGTTCTTGTACCAAGCTTTTCGCTGCCCTTTGGACGAACCGAAATGTTTACATCGCAACGCATTGAGCCTTCCTGCATCTTACAGTCGGAAATTCCGATGTAACGCATAACCTGCTGAAGCTTTTCAACATACTCTCTCGCCTCGTCAATTGAACGAATGTCAGGCTCTGAAACGATTTCGATAAGAGGAACACCGCCACGGTTATAGTCAACATATGTGTCGCCGTGCTGATGAATGAGCTTTCCTGCATCCTCTTCGATATGAATGTGGTGCAGACGGATTTTTCTGCCGTTTGAAAGCTCAACATAACCGCCTATAATAAGCGGAGCATAAAGCTGACTGATCTGATAAGCCTTTGAAAGGTCGGGATAACAATAGTTCTTTCTGTCCATTTTTGAAACCTCTGCGATTTCACCGTGAACTGCAAGACCTGCACGGATTGCATAGCGAACTACCTCACGGTTAAGCTTTGGAAGTGTTCCCGGCAGACCGATACACACGGGACAGCAATGGCTGTTTGGCGCACCGCCGAATTTTGTAGTACAGCCGCAGAAGATTTTTGTCTTTGTGGCAAGCTCAATATGGGTTTCAAAACCCGCAACTAATTCGTAACTCACAGCTTAACACCCCACTTTGTATCCTTAAAGTTTTCAGCAGCAGCCTGCTGATATTTGTATGCCGCATTAAGAATTTCAGCCTCGCCGAAGCTCTTACCGATAAGCTGCATACCAATCGGCATACCCTTTGCGTTGAATCCGCACGGAACCGAAACACCCGGCAGACCTGCAATATTGACAGGTACGGTGCAGATATCCGTAAGATAGGTTTCAATCGGATCTGAAACAGCGTGTCCCTTTTCAAATGCTGTCATAGGAACAGTAGGCGCAAGGATTACATCGCACTTTTCAAATGCATTGTTAAATGCCTTAACGATAGTGCCGCGAAGATTCTGAGCCTTTTTGTAATAAGCGTCATAGTAGCCTGCGGAAAGCACATAGGTACCGAGGAGGATTCTGCGTTTAACCTCTTCGCCGAATCCCTCTGAACGGGTACGACAGACCATATCGTGAGTGCCGTTGTAATGCTCGGTTTTGTAACCGAAACGGATACCGTCATATCTGCCGAGGTTTGAAGACGCCTCGGCACAGGCGATGATATAGTAAACAGGAAGGGCAAATTTGAGTTCAGGCAGGTCAAAGTAAACAATCTCTGCGCCCATTGACTTGTAGATATCGGCAGCCTTTAAGACAGCCTCTCTTACATCGTCACGGACACCCTCAAGATATTCCTTTGCAATACCGATTTTCATACCCTTGATGTCATTGTTGAGTTTTGAATAAGTGTCACCGACAAAGCCCTTTGAGGTTGAATCTTTTTCATCTCTCTTTGAAATTGCATCAAAAACAATTGCAGCGTCCTCAACAGACTTTGTAATCGGACCGATCTGGTCAAGTGAACTTGCGTATGCGATAAGTCCGTAACGGGAAACCGCACCGTAAGTAGGTTTAAGACCTACAATACCGCAGAATGATGCCGGCTGACGGATTGATCCGCCTGTATCAGAGCCAAGACCGTAAGCGGCAATGTTTGCGCCTACCGCACTTGCAACACCGCCTGATGAACCGCCTGAAACATAGTTTGAATCAAACGGATTCATTGCACCGCCAAAGTATGATGTTTCGCATGAAGAGCCCATTGCGAACTCGTCCATATTCGTCTTGCCGAGCATAACTGCGTTTTCGCCTGCAAGAGTTTCCCAAACGGTTGCGTTATAAATCGGCTTATAGCCTGTGAGAATTTTTGAACAACAGGTTGTTTCAATTCCCTTTGTTGAAATATTATCCTTTAGCGTCATCGGAACACCCTCGAGCATACCGATTTCCTCGCCTGAGGCAATTTTTCTGTCAACAGCCTCGGCAGTTTTCAGAGCCTCCTCGCCTGTTACATTAACATATGCGTTAAGCTCGCCGTCAGTCTTTTCGATTTCATCAAGATAGCTTTTTGTAAGCTCGGTACATGAACACTGCTTTGTAACAAGCATTTCATGAATTTTTTCAATAGAACCCATTTTTACACCGCCTTACTCTCTGTTTCTTACAAGGAAGTGATCCTCTGCCTGCTCGGGAGCATTTGAAAGAATTTCCTTTGTATCGTAGGACTCAACAACCTCATCCTCACGAAAAACATTTGACAGATTGTTAATATCGTCAAACTCCTCGCCGTCTGTCGGAGCGTTATTGATTGTGTCGGCAAAATCTATGATTTCCTGCATTGACTTTGTAAGGCCGTCAAGCTCCTCTTCGGGAACAAAAAGCTTTGAAAGCAACGCAATGTTTTCAACATCTTCTCTTGTTACCATAAAAAACCGTCCTTTTTAAAGAAAATAGGGCAAGTCATATAATATATAACTCGCCCTTTGAGTTTGAATATATGACTGCAAATGCAGTTTTTATCTTAATTTAATATGAACCTCACGGAGCTGCTGTTCTGTTACCTCACCCGGTGAACCGAGGAGAAGATCCTGAGCATTGGAGTTCATCGGGAATGCAATAACTTCTCTGATGTTCTCTTCCTCTGTAAGGAGCATAATCATACGGTCAACACCCGGAGCCATACCTGCGTGCGGCGGAGCACCGTACTGGAACGCATTGTAGAGTGCAGAGAACTTAGCCTTGAGGTCATCCTCGCTGTAGCCGGCAAGCTCGAACGCTTTCTTCATAATTTCAATATCGTGGTTACGAACAGCGCCTGATGAAAGCTCTACACCGTTGCAAACAATATCGTACTGATAAGCAAGAACCTCTTCGGGATCCTTGTTAAGAAGGCTGTCAAGACCGCCCTGCGGCATTGAGAAAGGATTGTGTGTGAAGATAATTTGATTTGTTTCTTCATCTCTCTCAAACATCGGGAAGTCAACGATAAAGCACATTTCAAAACGGCTTGTATCGATAAGGTCAAGACGCTTTGCAACCTCTGTTCTGATCTGACCCGCAAGCTTTGGAGCTTCCTGAGCAGTATCGGCGATAAAGTAGATTACATCGCCTGCTTTTGAACCGTTACGGCTGATAAGTTCTTCACGGTCGCCCTCTTTAAGGAACTTGTCAATCGGACCGTCAAATGTGAGGTCATCTCTAACCTTAACATAGCCAAGGCCCTTCATTCCGATTGAAAGAGCAAACTCCTCCATCTTCTTGAACCACTTTTTTGACTGACCTGCGGCGTTCGGAACATTGATTGAACGAACTGTCTTTTTGCGGAACGGAGCAAAGTCTGTTTCCTCAAACATATCGCTGATTTCAACAATTACGAGCGGATTGCGGAGGTCAGGCTTGTCTGTACCGTACTTGAGCATACTCTCTGCATACGGAATACGGGCAAACGGAGGCTTTGAAACCTCTTTATTTGAAAACTTCTTGAATGTTTCGTAAAGAACCTCTTCAGCAACAGCAAATACATCTTCCTGTGTTGCAAAAGCCATTTCAAAATCAAGCTGATAGAACTCACCCGGTGAACGGTCTGCACGGGCGTCCTCATCACGGAAGCAAGGTGCAATCTGGAAATACATGTCAAAACCTGACACCATAAGGAGCTGTTTAAAAATCTGAGGAGCCTGTGGGAGAGCGTAGAATCTGCCCTTGTGCTTTCTGCTCGGGATAAGGTAGTCACGAGCGCCCTCCGGAGATGAAGTTGAAAGGATAGGAGTCTGAATCTCCATAAAGCCCATTTCGTTCATCTTGTTGCGCAAAAATGTGATAATCTGCGAACGAATCATAATATTATTGTGAACCTTCGGGTTACGGAGGTCAAGAAAACGATATTTAAGTCTTACTTCTTCATTGGTATTTGTAGAGGTTGCAACCTCAAACGGAAGAACATTCTTACACTTACCGAGAACCTTGATGTCCTCCGTGTGAACTTCAACGAAACCTGTTGCAATCTTCTTGTTGATTGTTTCTTCGTCACGCTTAACAACAGTACCGCTGAGAGTTACTGTACATTCCTTGTTGATATCTTTAAGGAGTTCATCGTTGTGAACAACAACCTGAAGCACACCGTACTGATCACGGATATCGAGGAACATTACACCGCCGTGGTCACGGATATTTTCAACCCAGCCCGCAACTCTGACCTGCTGTCCGATATTTTCTTCTCTTAACTCACCGCAGGTGACTGTGCGGTATTCATTAGCTTTTATCATTACTGTAACTATCCTTTCACAGATATTTTGCCTGTCAGCCTATTTATTTAGCCTATTCTTCTGTATTATAACACAATTGCTGTATTCAATCAATATTTTACAAAAGATTTTTTAAGCATACGGCAAAATATTCCGTTATTCAACGCTTTTAAGACTTTCAACCATATTAACGGCTTTAATCTTAAAGCTCATAACCGCATTTACAAGAATTGAAAACAGGAATGTCAGCCCTGCCGCATAGAGGTATGAAGTGAAATAAATATCTCTTCCGAACATAACGTTGTCAACCTCAACCGTCTGAATGATGAAACCTGTCAAAAGGTTTCCGAGGAACAGACCTACGAAAATTCCGAGGAGGGTCAAAATTATGTTCTCTTTGTAAATGAAGGATGAAGTTTCACGGTTGTAGAATCCGAGAACCTTAAAGGTTGCAATTTCACGGACACGCTCGGCAATGTTGATATTTGTCAGGTTGTAGAGTACAACAAAGGCAAGTGCCGCTGCGCAGATTATCATAACCGTAACAACCATATCAAGCGAGTTGAGCATATTTCTAAATTCGTTCAAGCTTGATGCAATGTAGCTTACCGCCGCAATTTTATCATCTGATAAAACCTGTGAACCGAATTCGTCGCAGGCGGAATCCGAGGTATCTTTGAGTGCGACATCAGCCATATTATAGGTGCAGTCACTGCCGAACAAGCTCTTATAGGTGGTTGGCGTCATATAAACAAAATTGTAAATGTACTGTTCAAAAATTCCGCTGACCTTAACCTCTGCCTTTTTGCCGTCAACATTCAGTGTGATTTTGTCGCCTGTTTTTATTCCAAGCTCACTGCACATTTTTTCACTGAGCATTACTACGCTGTCCGAAAGCTTGAGTTCTTCTTTGCCATTTCTTGTATGCAGAGAAACAATTTCGTCAAACTTTTCGGGATTCTGCGGTACAACAAGATTTGTGTCGCTGTCCTTAACCTTACTGCCGTGTGTTACCGTACATTCCTGCTGTGAAACAAGCATTGAGTGTTTGACATTGCTGTTTTTATCAAGTGTATCTGTCAAAAACGAAAGATTGTCGGCACTTCCGCTGTCTTTCGGAACAACAACGGCATCGTATTTATAGATTGTTTCAAACTGATCGTGTGTCATCGGTTCAAAGCTGTTGAGCAAACCGAATGCGGCAACAATCAGAGCCGTACAGCCTGCCACACCGATAACAGTCATACAAAGTCTTACCTTGTATCTGAACAGATTTCTTGCGGTCAGCTTTGAGTTAAAGCTCATATGTGACCACAACGGTTTTATGCGTTCAAGCAAAATTCTCTTGCCCGCCTTTGGTGCTTTCGGGCGCATAACAGCCGCAGGCTTTTCGTGCAGAGATTTTGCACACACTACAACCGACACAACAACCGTGCAGACAACTGCGGCAACAATTCCGAAAATTATGCTTGTATAGTCAGGTATCAGCGTTATATCGCCGATGTAGTACATAATTTTGTAAGCATCATAAATTACAAACGGCAAGGTGAAAATGCCGATTAAAATACCGATTACACTTCCGATAACAGCCGCAAGCAACGAGTAGATTACAAACTTCATTACAATGCTTGTGTTGCTGTAGCCGAGTGCTTTCAGCGTTCCGATTTCGGTGCGCTTTTCCTCAATTAGTCTTGTCATTGTGGTTACGCAGACAAGCACCGCTACGAGCAGGAAGAATACCGGAAATACCGTTGCAACAGCCCCGAGTCTGTCTGCATTTGAAGAAAATGTTGAGTAACCCGGGTTGTCGCTTCTGTCAAAAACATACCACTTTGGTTCTGTAAGAGAATTAATTTCTTCCTCTGCATCTTTTATTTTATCCTCTGCCTTTTTGAATTCTTCATTGGCTTTTTTAACGCCGTCATCGTATTCTGTCTGTGCATCGGAGAGTTTTTTCTCGCCGTTTTTCTTTTCCTCGGCAAGCTTTGCAACACCGCTGTCGTACTCGCTCTGAGCGTCATTCAGCTTGCTTTCTGCCGAATCAAGCTGTGCCTGACCGTCTGCCGACTGTTGTGCAAGTTCTGCTTTTGCGGCATCAAGTTGTGTCCTTCCGCTTGAAAGCTGTGAATATGCGTAGTCAAGCTGAGCCTGTCCCTCACTCTTTTTCTGTTCAAAAAGAGCCTTGCTTTCGGAAAGCCGGCTTTCGCTTTCTTCAAGCTGAGCCTTTGCGGAATCGTATGTTGCGTTGAGTTCATCAAGCTTCTGCTGAGCCTGTTCAAGCTGTGCGTTCAAAACAGCAAGCGTTTCTTCATCGGTTGTCTGACTGATTTGATACTGCAAAGCCGAAACAGCGTCCTCAGCCTGACTTATTCCTGCCAAAAGCTGTGGTTCCTGTTCGGTTTGAAATGTATCCTTTGCCGACTGCAGCTGATATTCCGCATTTTCTATTTCAGCCTGTGATTTTGAAATTTCTTTATCAAATTCTGCTTTTGAAGAATTATATTGCTTTTCGGCAGAATTAAGCTGACTTTCCTTTTCGGCAATCTGAGCCTGTGCATCGGCAATTTTTGTGTTGTATTCATTGCGTGAATTTTCAAGCTGTGTCCTGCCGTCCTCAATCTGCTGTTTTGCCGAATCAAGTTTTTTCTGTGCATCATCGGTCTTGGTTTTCAGCTCTTTTTTGCCGTCATCAATCGCCGTCTTTGCATCGGCAAGCTTCTTTTCGGTTTTTTCTTTATTGTCCGAATACTCCTGTTTTGCATCTGCAAGGTCGCTCTTAGCCTTGTCGATAACCTCAACCGTAAAGCTGTTGCTCCTGTTCTCTCCCACCTTTTCAAAATCGGCGGCTTTATTCTCTATGGCATTATCATAATCGTCCGTGTATGCCAAGAATTTATCCGAAATATCGGTTTTTACATAAAGCTCCGTGTAGCGTTCAAAGGCGAAATCTTCGGGGCAAATGTAGAAATAATCCGAGATTTTTCCGTTGCCGACCGTCGTAGTTCCTCGCTGATATGCTATGTAAAGAGGTGACTGCACAAGACCAACCACCGTGTATTCAAGGGTTTTAAGTTCGGTTGAAGTATCTGTATCGCCCGTCTGTTTTGCAAATCTGATTTTGTCGCCGATTTTATAACCCTCTGCCGTGAACGAGCTTGAATCGGCTGCAATTTCACCCGACTTTTCGGGAAGTCTGCCTTCCGTCAAAACAAGCTTGTTCTGAACGGAATTATCACCGTATTTTTCGGGAAGCGCAATGACTCTCATAGTCCTGCCGCCGCTGTCGGCATCGGTCTGAACATCGCAGAAATATGACGGCATAACAGAGGTTACTCCGTCCGTATTTTTTACCGCCTTAATGTCGTCCTCATCAAATCCGACCGTTGACACAAGTCGGTAATCCATAAGCTCCTGCTCGTCCGTGTAGGTTCTTGCAAGATTGTACATTGACGGAACCGTTGCCTTTATTCCGGCAAAAAATCCCACTCCGAGGGCGATAATCGCCATAATTGAGATGAATCTTGCTTTTGTATTTTTAATTTCTCTGAATGTGTTTTTTATCAAGGATTTAGTCATTGTGACACCTCCTTTTCATTTTTTACCACTCAATTTCTTCAACATTTTTCGGATTTTCATTGTAAATATCTTCAACAATTTTTCCGCTTTTCATTCTTATAATGTGATCCGCCATCGGTGTTATTGCTCCGTTGTGAGTGATGAGAACAACGGTCATTTTGTCTTTACGGCAGGTTTCCTGCAACAATTTCAGAATCTGTCTGCCCGTGTTGTAGTCAAGCGCACCTGTCGGTTCGTCACAAAGCAAAAGCTTCGGTCTTTTGGCAAGTGCTCTTGCGATTGAAACCCTCTGCTGTTCACCGCCCGAAAGCTGTGCGGGGAAGTTGTTTGCCCTTTCAAGCAAGCCCACGCTGTCAAGAGCAGTTTCGCTGTCAAGAGGATTACTGCAAATCTGAGCGGCAAGCTCAACATTTTCCTTTGCCGTAAGGTTATGAACAAGGTTGTAAAACTGGAACACAAAGCCTATGTCATGCCGTCTGTACTCAATAAGCTGTTTGTCCTTAAATTTGCTTATATCCTTTCCGCCGACAATGATTTCGCCCTCGGAACAGCTGTCCATTCCGCCGAGAATATTCAGAACGGTTGTTTTGCCTGCACCGGACGCACCGACTACAATTGCAAACTCGCCCTCCTCAACCTTGAACGAAATTCCGTCAACCGCATTGATGACAATCTCACCCGTTTTGTATCTTTTGTAAACATTATTAAATTCTACAAGGCTCATAAAATCACCCTTTTCATATGTTTCTTACAGAAAAAATCACTGTGTTTTGCATACTAATTATACCAAATTAGCACCGCAATATCAACAGAAATCTTACCGTATTCGTCATCTGTATGTACAATATTTTGAAATTATACATATAAAAACAGCAGAGGTCACACTAGACCTCCGCTGCAAAAAATTATTCATATGTATATGTATGATTACAGACCTCGTTGATTTTATCACGGAGCTTTAAGAAATCGTCAAAAGCGTCGGGCTTTCTGCGTGGATCACGCAAAATTGCCGCAGGATGAAGCATTGCCATCATAAGCACACCGTTTTTCTCAATCCACTGACCGTGTTCCTTTGTGATTTTGATATCCGATTTAATAAGCCTTGCCGCCGCAATTCTGCCAAGACAGACAATAATTTTCGGCTTAATCATTCTCACCTGTGTTCGTAGCCACTCAATGCACATTTCCTGTTCTTCGGGCTTTGGATCACGATTCTTCGGCGGACGGCACTTTACCATATTGGCAATGTAAATATTCTTATTTCTGTCAAGGTCAACAGCCGCAAGCATTTTGTCAAGCAGTTTGCCTGCTCTGCCGACAAACGGTTCGCCTTGAAGATCCTCGTTTTCGCCCGGACCTTCACCGATGAACATAACCTCTGCATTTTCATTGCCGACGCCCACAACAACATTTGTGCGAGTTTCGCAGAGTTCACACCTGTGACAGTTTTCACAAGCCGATTTTAATTCTTCCCAGGTATTATACATAATTTTCTCTCCCAAAATAAAGATTTAAATTTATTAAAAATGTTGAAATTCCAAGAATAAAGTAGTAAAATAAACACGAAGCCGTACGGCGAATTCTAATTGAATGGTGGTACACAAAATGAAAGTAATGGTTGAAACATCAGCGCATCATGTTCATGTTACCAAAGAAACTCTTGAGGCTCTCTTTGGCAAGGGCGCAACTCTTACAAACAAAAAGAATCTTTCACAGCCAGGACAGTTTGCCTGTGTTGAAAAGGTAACTGTTGTAGGTCCGAAAAGTGAAATGAAAATGTCAATTCTCGGTCCCGAAAGAAGTGCAGATCAGGTTGAAATCTCTCTTACAGACGCTCGTAAGCTCGGCATTGCCGCTCCTGTCAGAGAATCAGGCGATATTGCAGGCACACCCGGCTGCAAGCTTGTCGGTCCCGAGGGCGAAGTTGAAATCGAATGCGGTGTAATTGCCGCTAAAAGACACATTCACCTTGATCCTAAAACTGCCGAGGAGTTTGGTCTTAAAGACAAACAGCTCGTTTCGGTTAAGGTCGGCGAAAATACAGGCAGAGCAACAACATTCGGTGATGTTGTAATCAGAGTAAACGCAAACTACGCTCCTGCAATGCACATTGATACAGACGAATCAAATGCAGCCGCTCTCGGCGGTACGGTTGACGGCGAAATCATCGCATAATTTCGATTTAAGCCAAATCACATTTTTGGGACAGTCTTTAAAGGCTGTCCTTTTTGTTTTGTCAAAATAAGGTCAGTTGGGACAAAAGCTGAGATGTCTGTTCAAAAGATTTGTCAAATCATTTATTTCATTCACAGAAAGCTTCCTGAGATCAACCAACAATAAATGGTTTGAGCGATGGAGAATGTAGATATAATTTTTATAATTGCCCCAAAGATAAAACATATTCCATTGGTTCATTCCTTTTACCCACGGTGAAATTATCTGAATACCATCTTCAAAAAACATATATTCTCTAACCCCCTGTTTTTCAGAAGGATTTGCTTTGCTTGACCTTATATAGAAAATCAATTCATGTATTTTTCTTGCAAATATTGCTAACAAAATATCCAGAGCTACAAAAATAAATGCCATGAAATCAATTGAACCACCATTCATTGGGGGGTCAAAAATCGTTTGAAGTACAGTAATTACTGCGATAAGTAAAAGAGATATTCTAATAATTAATCTTTTCTTTTTATTTCCCAGACAATCTAATGCAATTTCTTTTATTACTTTATTTTCCTCTTCACCAACATCAATTTTACATTTAATCATTTTGATTTTACCCTTTCATTTCTTTTTTCAAAAGGAAATCGGTTTGCATATCGTCACCGATGACAAATGTGTGATGTGAAAATTTTTCATATCCTTTTGATTTGTAGAATTTCTTTGCAGGCTCGTTATGTTCCCATACACCGAGCCATATTGTTGAAAATTTTTTCTCACTTGCAAAATTCTCCGCAATCTGCATAAAGGTTGAGCCTATGCCCTGTCCTTTGGCACTTTTCAGAATATAGATGCGTTGAATTTCAAGCGCATTGTCAAGGCATTTTTCAGTCTGCGCATTGCCGATATTCAGTTTTAGATATCCGAGAGGAGTACCGTTTTTGTACGCTATAAAGGTTACACTTTCGGAGTTTGCAAGTTCTGCTGACAGCTTTTCCGCTGAATAGGTTTCTGCAAGAAATTTTCGCATATCCACCTCATCGGTTGAATCGGAGAAAGTTTCGTAAAAAGTTGTTCTGCAAAGATATTGCAGGTCCGTCAGCATATCAATGGTACATATTTTTATATCAATTTTGCTGTTCATATTATCAAAGTCTGCTCAAAAATGTGTGGAGAAAATCGGGGAAAATTTCTCGCCACGATTTTTCATTGTGTGCGTTTTCAAAAAGAATGACCTCGTTCATTCTGTCATACGGGTAGAAGCTTTCTTCCAAAAGTTCATAGAGCATTTCGGTGCTTTCAAAAATCATCTCTTCAAGCTCGTCACCGTTACCCGTATAGATGTAGAGGTACGGCATATTTTCAATAATTTTTGTCGAAAGATATTTCGCCCAATCCTCTCTTGCGTAACAGAGAAATGCAGGAGAAAACACACCTGCATAGCCGAATTTTTCCGGGTGTTCAAAAGCCGAAAAGAATGACATAAGTCCGCCCGATGAGCTTCCGCAGACGGCAACATTCTGTCTGTCGGTGCATATGGGGAAATTATTTTCAACATACGCAATGACGGTATTCATAAGAAAATTGTCAAAGATTTCGCCCTCCGGTTTGAAATCCTCACAGAGCATTTCAAGGTGCTGAACCACACCGATTGATTTCGGTGTAAGTTCGCTGTCACGCCAAGTATTACCGTTGTCAATACCTACGATTACAGCGTTGCCTACACCGCTTTTCTGCTCATTTTCAACAGCTTTCACAACCTCCCATGAACCGTGCGGAGTTGAATTATCGTCAAAAAGATTCTGTCCGTCTGTCATATATACAACGGGAAGTTTTTCGCCGTCGGAATGTGACGGAACATAAACCCAAACGGTTCTGTCGTCCTTGTCGGGATACGGAAGTTTTATTGTATGTAACTTTGCGTCAACCATAAAATCACCCATTTTTTAATATCTAATAGATATTAAACCATAAAAACGGCTGTGTTGCAACCTAATTTTTTACGGTTGCATAAATACAAAAATTCCCGTAAATAATATCTACAGAGGTGATTTGTTATGACTAACGATATTGAAATGCTCAACTGCGTTTTGCAGAATGCCGAAATGGGCTGTCAGGGAATTACAAGCGTGAGAAAAAGTCTTAAAGACAGCAAGGTTGACGGCGTTTTGTGCGAACATCTTATTAAATACGGAAAGCTGTATCATTGTGCAAATAAAATGTTGCAAAATCGTGGTGCAGAGCCACACAGAGTGAGTAATATGACAAAAGCAATGACACGCTATGCCGCACAAAGGGATTTGAAGCGTGACTCATCATCTTCGCACATTGCCGAAATGATGATAAAAGGCAACACAATGGGAGTGAATAAAATGTCACGCAAAATCCGAGAATATAACGGCAATGACCCCCATGTCAGCCTCCTCGCAAAAAGAATGTTAGAAACCGAAGAAGAAAACATAAAAGAAATGTCCGCATTTTTGTAAGTATAATCTCAATAAAAAACACCCGAAAGGAATTTTTTCAAAAACCTTTCGGGTGAAATTTATATTAGGTAAAGGTTGCACCAATTATGATGCGTTAAGCACAGTCGGTCAAATTAAGCCTTAGGACCTGCTTCAACGAGAGCCTTACCAGCTTCGTTGCCTTCGTACTTAGCAAAGTTCTTAACAAAACGGCTTGCAAGATCCTTAGCCTTCTCTTCCCAATCAGCAACATTTGCATATGTGTCACGAGGATCGAGGATGCCTGAATCAACGCCGGGGAGCTCTGTAGGAACTTCAAAGTTGAAGTGTGGAATTGTCTTTGTAGGAGCCTTTGTGATAGAACCGTCAAGGATAGCGTCGATGATACCACGAGTATCCTTAATAGAGATACGCTTGCCTGAGCCGTTCCAACCTGTGTTTACGAGGTATGCCTTAGCACCGCTCATTTCCATCTTCTTAACGAGCTCTTCAGCATACTTTGTAGGATGAAGCTCGAGGAATGCCTGACCGAAGCAAGCTGAGAATGTTGGAGTTGGCTCTGTGATGCCACGCTCTGTACCTGCAAGCTTAGCTGTGAAGCCTGAGAGGAAGTAGTACTTTGTCTGCTCAGGTGTGAGGATTGAAACAGGCGGAAGTACGCCGAAAGCATCAGCTGAAAGGAAGATTACATTCTTTGCAGCAGGAGCGGAAGAAACAGGGCGAACAATGTTGTCAATGTGATCAATCGGATATGATACACGAGTGTTCTCTGTTACAGTCTTGTCGTTAAAGTCAATCTTGCCTTCCTTGTCAACAGTAACATTTTCAAGAAGAGCGTCTCTTCTGATAGCATTGTAGATATCAGGCTCTGACTCTTTGTCAAGGTTGATAACCTTAGCATAGCAGCCGCCTTCAAAGTTGAATACGCCGTTGTCGTCCCAGCCGTGCTCGTCATCACCGATGAGGAGTCTCTTAGGATCTGTTGAAAGTGTAGTCTTACCTGTACCTGAAAGACCGAAGAAGATAGCTGTGTTCTCGCCGTTCTTATCTGTGTTGGCTGAGCAGTGCATTGATGCGATGCCCTTGAGCGGGAGGTAGTAGTTCATCATTGAGAACATACCCTTCTTCATCTCACCGCCGTACCATGTGTTGATGATAACCTGCTCACGGCTTGTGATGTTGAATACAACAGCTGTTTCTGAGTTAAGACCGAGCTCCTTGTAGTTTTCAACCTTAGCCTTTGATGCGTTGTAAACAACGAAATCAGGCTCAAAGTTTTCAAGCTCTTCAGCTGAAGGAGTGATGAACATATTTGTTACAAAGTGAGCCTGCCAAGCAACCTCAACGATGAAACGAACAGCCATTCTTGTGTCCTTGTTAGCACCGCAGAAAGCATCTACAACATAAAGCTTCTTGTTAGAAAGCTCTTTCTTTGCGATTTCCTTAACTGCCTTCCAAGTTTCCTCAGATGCAGGATGGTTGTCGTTCTTGTACTCGTCAGAAGTCCACCAAACAGTGTCCTTTGAGTTCTCGTCCATAACGATGAACTTGTCCTTAGGTGAACGACCTGTGTAAACGCCGGTCATAACATTAACTGCGCCAAGCTCAGTTTCCTGACCAACTTCATAACCCTCGAGTTCGGGTCTTGTTTCTTCTTTGAAAAGCTCTTCATAAGAAGGATTGTGAACGATTTCAGTGGTACCTGTAATACCGTACTTTGTTAAATCAATCTTTGCCATTTCAGTATCAACCTTTCTATGTTTTCTGAATTCACATAGATAGTGGAATTGCGACAAATACCCCTTGTCAGCGTTAATATCCAACACCCTATGTTCGTTAATAGTTTATCACAAAAGAATCGGCTCGTCAAGCAAAACAGCAATCAAAAGCAGTTAAAACAGACATTGTGATTATATTGTCCATACTCTTTTATTGTAAGATAAAAAATTGAATTTATGCTAAAGCAAAAATGACAAATTTTAACAATAAACGCAAAAAAGTCCGACAGAAATCTGTCGGACTTAAAATGCAAGCTATAAGTAAAATTACTTAAGTTCTACTTCAGCACCGGCCTCTTCGAGCTTAGTCTTAATAGCTTCAGCGTCTTCCTTAGAAACGCCTTCCTTGAGAGCCTTAGGAGCACCGTCAACGAGTGCCTTTGCTTCCTTAAGACCAAGACCTGTTACTTCACGAACAACCTTGATAACAGCAATCTTGTTGCCGCCTGCAGCCTTAAGAACTACATCAAACTCTGTCTGCTCAGCAGCAGCAGCGCCACCGTCAGCAGCAGGACCAGCAACTGCAACTGCAGCAGCAGCTGATACACCAAACTCATCCTCTACAGCGTGAACGAGCTCTGAAAGCTCAAGAACTGTGAGGCCTTTTAATTCTTCAATAATAGCAGTAATTTTCTCTGATGCCATTGTAATTTACCTCCAATATGATAATTAGTAAAATTTTAATTAATTGCAGCCGATTATTCTGCTGCAGGAGCTTCTGCCTCAGCAGGAGCCTCTTCTGCTGCCTCAGCAGCACAAGCTTCAACGCCGCCCTTGTCAACGATAGCCTGTACGGCACGTGCAAAGGATGCGATAGGTGCCTGGAATGCACCAAGAACATTTGCAAGAAGAACTTCTCTTGTTGGGAGCTTTGAAAGGGCAACGATTGTGTCCATATCAATTACGGCACCGTCAAGATAAGCTGACTTAACCTTAAAGTTGTCATGATCCTTAGCATAGTTGCAAAGGATTCTTGCAGCAGCAGCGTACTCGCTGTCACTTGTAGCAATAGCTGTTGTACCCTCGAGAACAGGCTTAATGTCATCAAGACCTGCTTCCTCGCAAGCACGGGAAAGAAGTGTGTTCTTTACTACAGTGTACTTAACATCGTTCTCACGAAGCTCTTTTCTGAGCTTTGTATCGTCCTCTGTGTTAATACCTTCGTAGCTGACAACCACACCTGTGATTGAGCTTTTGAGTCTTTCTGAAAGCTCTGCAACAATTGCTTTCTTCTGCTCTAAAACACTTTGACTTGGCAAGATAAATTCACCTCCAAAATATTTGTAACGCAGTTCATAAAAAACAGCCGTCCGTTTTACCTCGGACGGCTGCAAAAACACAAAACAATGTAATTTGCATCTTCCTCGGCAGGCAGGAAAAACCTTTACGCTTACGCACCTGCTGTCTTTAGAACAGCGAATTTTATATATTCACACTATTGTGTAAATAACTGAAATTAAGCACCAAACTTAGCAGGGTTGATGCGAACGCTCGGACCCATTGTTGAAGTAATGGCAACTGAGCGGATGTACTGACCCTTAGCTGCAGCAGGCTTAGCCTTTACGATAGCGCCCATGAGAGTGTCAAGGTTTTCACCGAGCTTCTCAGCGCCAAAGCTTGCCTTACCGATTGGGCAGTGAATGATGTTTGTTTTGTCAAGACGGTACTCAATCTTACCTGCCTTAGCTTCTTTAACAGCCTTGGCAATGTCAGGAGTTACAGTACCTGCCTTTGGGTTTGGCATAAGACCGCGGGGACCGAGGATTCTACCGAGACGACCTACAAGACCCATGCAATCGGGAGTTGTAATAAGAACATCAAAGTCCATCCAGTTCTCCTGCTGAATCTTCTGTGTCATATCCTCAGCACCGACAAAGTCAGCACCGGCTTCCTTGGCAAGCTCTTCGTTAGCGCCCTTACAAATTGCAAGAACTCTAACCTTTTTACCTGTACCGTTAGGAAGAACAACCGCACCTCTAACCTGCTGGTCAGCATGACGGCTGTCAACGCCGAGCTTTACATGAAGCTCAACTGTTTCGTCAAACTTAGCAACTGCAGTCTTGATAACTGTGTCAAGTGCCTCGTTTGTATCATATAATTTAGTTCTGTCAACGAGCTTAGCAGCGTCAACATATTTCTTACCGTGTTTCATCAGTCTTCCTCCATTGTTAGGTGGTCAATCGGAATTATCCTCCCACCCGGAAATAATTAGTCAACTACTGTAATACCCATGCTTCTTGCTGTACCGGAAATCATGCTGATAGCAGCATCAAGTGAACCTGCATTGAGGTCAGGCATCTTCTGCTCTGCAATCTTTGTGATCTGCTCACGAGTAATCTGAGCTACCTTTGTCTTGTTAGGTACGCCTGAACCGCTGTCGATACCGCAAGCCTTCTTAAGAAGAACCGCAGCAGGCGGAGTCTTTGTAATGAAAGTGAATGAACGGTCTGCATATACAGTAATTACTACCGGAATGATAAGACCGATATCATTCTTTGTACGCTCATTAAAATCCTTTGTGAACGCAACAATGTTTACACCGTGCTGACCGAGAGCCGGACCAACAGGTGGTGCCGGAGTAGCCTTTCCGGCGGGAATCTGCAGCTTAATTAAGCCTACAACCTTCTGAGCCATTGTGTTTGCACCTCCAAAATTCGTGGTAAATTGCGGGACGCCACTGTGTAGGGTCCCTCCCACAGGGAGCGTTACACTCCCAATAAAAAGCCAATCGGCTGATTATTATTTGATTAATCTTCTATCGGTTCAGCCTGAGCAAGCTCAAGTTCAACCGGAGTTTCTCGTCCGAACATAGAAACAACTACACGGACATAATCTTTGTCAGCATCAATTTCTTCAACAACACCGACAAAATCCTCAAGCGGACCGTCTATAATGCGAACTGAATCGCCGACAGAATAGTTAAGCTTAACGCTTCGTGTTTCAACACCCATTCTGTAAACTTCCGCATCTGTAAGTGGTACGGGCTTTGATCCGGGTCCCACAAATCCTGTACAGCCTCTGATGTTGCGCACAACATACCAGGTTTCGTCTGTATAGACCATCTTAACGAAAACATAGCCCGGAAACAGTTTGTTTTCAACCTCTTTGGTCTTATCGCCGACTGTTTCGGTTACGATTTCAACAGGAACTTTGACATCAATAATCATATCCTGAAGATTTCTGTTTTCGGCTGTGGTCATAAGATCTGTTGCAACCTTATTTTCATAACCCGAATAGGTATGAACAACATACCATCTTGCTTCTGATTCTGCCATAACAACTTTCTTCCTTTCGTGATTCAAGCAATGTCAGATACGAATCAGGCGGTTGTGTTCATAAAAAGACCAACGAGAGCGTACAAACCCTGATCAAGGGCAAAGATGAATACGCCTACAATGGCTACCATAGCAATGACAATACCAAAGTTCTTTGTTGTCTGCTTCGCTGTGGGCCATGTGATCTTTTTGATTTCACTCTTACAGGAGCCGAGGTACTTTGCGAGCCTTTTGAAAACATTAGGCTTTTTAGCAGTCTTTTTAGCAGCTGCTTTTGCATTTTCAGACTTTTTCTCAGCCATGATGTACCTCCGTTATTTTGTTTCCTTGTGAAGAGTGTGTTTTTTACAGAAACGGCAGTACTTGTTCATTTCAAGTCTGTCAGGACTGTTCTTCTTGTTCTTCATTGTGTTGTAATTACGCTGTTTGCACTCTGTGCAGGCCAATGTGATTTTTACTCTCATAACGGCACCTCCCGGTTTTTTCGGAATATTTTAGCCTCCCTCAATAGGGCACAAAAAAATAAGCCCCTTTCAGAGGTAAGGTTATTCTACCATATATAAAGGCTTTAGTCAAGCCTTTTTTGCAATTTATCCGCAGAAATTCTGTGTTTTCTGCGATATTCCGTAAAACCCGCCCGTCAAGACGGGATTTTACGGTGAATTTCAATTAAATCAGTTCTTTGTAAGAGTGTTTGCCTTTGCCTTAACTTTCTTAACTTTTTCAGGCTTTACCGTTTTGCCCTTAAAAGCTCTTGCATTTAAAGCGGCAACCTTGAGTTCGTCGTTGAAATGCTCATAAAGTGCATTATACTCAGCGTCATCAAGTGAATTGAGCAAAACGATTGTGATGATTGCCCTTGTGTCAACATCACCGTTGTTGTACTGAACATTGAACACATTTGCAAACTTCTCGATTTCATTCTTATTTGCACGCTTAATATACATAGGAATCTTCGGAGCAATATGCTCTTTTGCGAATGTTGCGCCTCTGAACGGGAAGTAGCAATCCTCCTCGTTTTTAATTTCCTCACGAAGCTCGGGGAAATATGTTACAAAACGCTTTGCGAGAAACTTCGGATCGGCGGTTCCGTCGTCATCCTTTTTCTTTTTCTGCTTAACCTGCTTTGCCCTTTTGATTGCAAGTGTACCCGAAACGCCTTCGATAAAGTCATTTGCGATACTGTCGGCGTCCTTCTGTGTGCCGACTGTTTCATCGTAAAGCCATGTTGCAAGTGTTTTCCATTCGTTGTCGGGACCTTCATCGGTCATTGTGCAGGAACGGAGTACCATCTGTTCCTTATCCTTATAATATACTACCGAATATGCAAGTGACGCACTTGTAAAAAGCGAAACAAGCTCGTTGTCGTTTTCGGCAACAACCTTCTGTTTTGTATAATTCTGTTTTACAAGTTCTTCTTCAACCTTGCCGACGATATAATCAAAAGCTTTTTTAAATTCCAACTTAATCTTCCTCTCGGATTAGTCTGTCAGAATTCATTATACAATCAAATAACAGATTTGTCAAAGGTTTTGACTTGCAAGACGCACATTATTGTGTTATTATTTAAGCTGTATATTAATGTAAAAGAAGGTTTTATTATGTCTTGTCAAGATGCTATCGGAGTTTTTGACTCCGGATTAGGCGGACTCAGCGCTGTAAAAGAGTTTTTGCATGTGCTGCCAAACGAGAAAATAATATACTTTGGAGATACGGGAAGAGTACCCTACGGCAACAGAAGTCGTGAAACAATTTCAAAGTATGCCCTTCAGGACGCAAATTTTCTGTTGAAACACAATGTTAAAACAGTTGTTGCAGCCTGCGGTACGGTAAGTTCGGTCGCAGGCGATATGCTTGAAGAAAAGCTTTCCGTTCCGTACACGGGTGTTGTAAACCCGACCGCATTCATTGCCGACCGAAAAACAAAGAACGGTAAAATCGGAATTATCGGCACTGCCGCAACTATTTCGAGCCACAGCTACAAACTCCGTCTTGAAAAGCTTAATCCGAAATACAAGGTTTATGAGCAGGCGTGTCCGCTTTTTGTTCCGCTTGTTGAAAACGGTTTCATCTGTCGTGACGATCAGATTGTACGGCTTGTCATCAGAAGATATCTTTCCGAACTCAAGGAAACAGGCGTTGACACCCTCATTCTCGGTTGCACTCACTATCCGCTTTTGCGTGACGCAATTGCTGACTTTATGGGTGACGGCGTTACGCTTGTTGATTCGGGATATGAAACTGCAATCTATTGCTCAAAAATTCTCAGAGAAAACAATCTGCTCAACACAGACGGTGTGCATCAGACTCCCGAATTTTATGTAAGCGACACTCCCGACGGATTTAAAAGCGTTGCAGGACTGTTTCTCGGCAGAAATATGGAGCATACTGTTACACAAATTGACATTGAACAGTATTAACGAGGGAAGATATGACAGATAAGGTAAAGAATAAATGCAAATATATGATTTCCATTCTGGGCGAACAGATTCTTGACGATGAAAGCGACAAAATTGAGGTTCTCACAGAGGGAAATTTTCTGATGAAAAAAGACCATTGTTACATAGGCTACAAAGAATATGACGAGGATGCACCGCAGAGCTTTTACGACAATCTCATAAAAGTTCAGGACAATACGGTGACAATTACACGCAAAGGTCCCATGCGTTCACAGCTTATGCTTGAAAAAGGCAGACGGCATCAATGCCTGTATCAGACGCCTGCAGGCGACCTTATGATAGGAGTTTTCACAAAAACAATGAACAACTCCCTCACCAAAAACGGCGGAACGCTTGAGGTCAGTTACACGCTTGATTTCAACAATGACCTTGTGAGCGAAAACAAGTTTAAAATTACGGTTGAAGAAAAAGAAAAGTTTGAAAATGAGGTAGATTGATATGGATACATACGCACTTGCTGTACAACAGCTAAAAAAAGCAATTGAAAACGCTATTGAAAAGGCAATATCAAACGGTGAACTTCCCCAGGCGGAGGCCGCTCCGTTCATCATTGAAACACCCGCAGACAGAAGCCACGGCGACTTTGCAACAAATGCGGCAATGGCAGGCGCAAAGGCATTCCGTATGCCGCCTTTCAAAATTGCACAGGCTATCACATCAAACCTTGACCTTGAGGGTACAATGTTTGACCGCTTTGAAACAGCAGGTCCGGGATTCATCAACTTCTTCCTCGGCACTGAATTTTATTCGGCTGTAATCAGAGAAATCCTTGCCAATCCCGAGGCATACGGCAGAAGTGAATACGGCAGAGATGAAAAGGTTATGGTTGAGTTTGTATCAGCCAACCCGACAGGTCCTATGCACATGGGCAACGCAAGAGGCGGCGCTCTCGGTGACTGTCTTGCCGCTGTTCTTGACAAAGCGGGCTACAACGCATGGCGTGAATTTTATGTAAACGACGCCGGCAATCAGATTGAAAAGTTCGGCTGTTCACTTGAAGCAAGATATCTTCAGATTTTCAAGGGCGATGAGATAGAGTTCCCCGAGGATGGCTATCAGGGTGAGGACATCAAAGACCTTGCAAAAGAATATGCCGACCTAAACGGCGACAGCCTTGTTAATGTAAGCGCAGAAGAACGCAAGAAGGCTCTTGTTGACTATGCACTTCCTAAGAACATCAAGAAGATGCAGGCTGATATGGAAAAATACAAGATTTTCTATGACAAGTGGTTCTTTGAAAGCGAGCTTCACAAGAGCGGTGCTGTTAAGGCTGTTGTTGACCTTCTCACGAAAAAAGGACTTACCTACGAAAAAGAGGGTGCTGTTTGGTACAAGAACAAAGAGGTACTCACACAGAAGCTTCTCAAAGAGGGCAAGTCACAGAAATACATTGACAACCTTGAATTAAAGGACGATGTTCTCATTCGTCAGAACGGCAACCCGACATATTTTACAGCCGACATTGCATACCACAAGAACAAATTTGACCGTGGATTCACAACTCTTATTGATGTTTGGGGAGCAGACCATCACGGTCATGTTATGAGAATGAAAGGCGCAATGGACGCTATCGGCTATGACGGTGACAAGCTCAATGTTGTTCTTATGCAGCTTGTTAAGCTTGTTAAGGACGGTGAGCTTGTAAAAATGAGCAAGCGTACCGGCAAGGCTATTCAGCTTGGCGATTTGCTTGACGAAGTGCCTGTTGACAGCGCAAGGTTCCTCTTTAACACCAAAGAGGCTAACACACAGATGGACTTTGACCTTGACCTTGCAGTAAGTCAGGACAATCAGAACCCTGTTTATTATGTTCAATACGCACACGCAAGAATTTGCAGTATTTTTAAGTCACTTGCAAAAGAGGGCATTTCTCCGAGAGAATGTACAGACGCAGAGCTTGCGCTCCTCACAGCTCCCGAAGAAAAGGAGCTCATCAATCACCTTGCGTCATACACCAACGAAATCATCAGTGCGGCGAAGGATTACGATCCGACCAAGGTTACACGCTATGTAACACAGCTTGCAACACTTTTCCACAAATTCTACAACGCTTGCCGTGTTAAGGGCGAAGAGGAAGGTCTTATGCAGGCAAGACTTGCACTTTGCAACTGCGTAAGAGCCGTTATCAAAAATGTTCTTGCAATGTTCAACATCTCTTGCCCCGAAAGCATGTAAACCGAGTACCTCGGTGCGTAGTTCGTGTAGATAGTTTTGTTAATGCGAAACTTATACTTCCCGAGCGTTACATTGTATATCTTGTGCTTTATTCAACCGAGTACCTCAGTGCGTAGTTCGTGTAGATAGTTTTATTAATGCGAAGCTTATATTTCCCGAGCGTTACATTGTATATCTTGTGCTTTATTCAACCGAGTGCCTCGGTGCGTAGTTCGTGCAGATAGTTTTATTAATGCGAGGCTTATATTTCCCGAGCGGAAGTTTACAAATTGAAATTTAAAAATTGAAAATGTAAAATGGATGTCGGGAAGACAGTTTGCATAATGCAAAACAATGTCTTCCCGACTGATTTTTATTTATATCCAATTGTCATGCCTTATGGGGGTTAAGCCCTATTAATAATACATATAATTCAAGGCATAATAAAGTCCCGAAGTACACACAATACCTCGGGACTTAGTTATTATTACTGTGATTATGATTTAAAATCATTCAGTAACAAATTGCTGACCGACTTTTCCGCAACCGTTAAGACCTACAATATACTTTTGAATTGAAGTCGCATCCATAACAGAAATAGCGCCGTCACTATCAACATCTGCAACTGACTTACTGTCTGCTGTAAGTTCTTCAAGACCGACAATGTACTTCTGAATATCGGTAGCATCGATTACGGTAACAGCACCATCAATGTTCACATCGCCGTAAACAAGAGCATTTTTTGTTTCATCCTCAACCGCAAAAGTGCTGAATACGCTTACTGCCATAAGAACAAACAATGTCGCAATACTAATAAGTTTTTTTGCCATACCAAAATCCTCCTTAAAACAGTGCATTTTCAACCAATAATACACCGAAATTGAATTTGATAATCAACATTATATAAACAGCGAACGAGAAAACAAGGATATACTTTTACTTTTCTTTGTTGTTTATAACCGTTCGGTTATCTTATAAAATATTCTATCACAAAAACTCTGTTCTGTCAATAGCAAATAAACAAAAAGATGACAAATTGTTTTATTATAAACAAATATGAGAATTGTATGAAGATAACAATTCAACAAATAACAAATAACAACAATGTGTTTTTATTACATTAATATCTTCTATACATACAATAAGGTTCACATCACACTAATTTATGCATCACAAACGCAATAGCAATACTGAATTTCGCCACTATTATAACCGTTTAGTTATCATACGAAAATTTCATCGCAAAGAATGTTATTCTGTCAATAGCAAATAAATAAAAAGGGTGATAAAATGCCTTATTATAAAAGGATAAGGGAATTGCGTGAGGATCACGATATGACGCAGAAAGATGTTGCAGAATATCTCGGCATGAAACAGCCACAGTACTTTAGGTATGAAAACGGAAACCGTGACGTGCCGACCGAGGTGCTTATTTCTCTTGCAAAATTGTACAAAGTTTCAACCGACTACATCCTTGAGTTGAAACACGATACAAATTAAACACGCTCAAAAGTAAAACCCCGAAGTCTGTAAAAACTTCGGGGTTGTTATTTTCATTCGGCTATTCAACTAACACTTATGCAGCTGCAAACTTTTCGCCTGTTTTGCCGTATCCGTCAACATTTACGATATACTTTTGAACAGCTGTTGCATCCTTAATTGTAATCACAGCGTCAACATCAACATCTGCTAACTTCTGATTTACATTATCGAGATGTGCCATATTTACTATGTATTTTTGCACTATTGTTGCGTCAACAATAGTAATTATGCCGTCATTATTCACATCGCCGTAAATCATACTTTCCAAAGGATCAGAACATTCAGCAAGAATTTCTTCAACCTTGGACAAAATTGTATCCTTATCAAGATAATCACTGCTATCAAGAATACTTTCTGCGGCAGTCTTCACATCTTTTGGACTTACAAGCAATGCATTAAGAAGATTCTGTGTGTAGGCACTTTTTTCAGGAAAATCATAGTAATTAATAAGGTACTGTGCAAGGAGTGTTTCATCAGTCACACCCTCGGTAAGTGTAGTTCCGATTACATTGCCTGTTGTAGTTATTCTCTTTTCCGGACCACAATCCTTGTTCTCAGTCCAAACTGCCTCAAGTGCGACTTTTTCAGAATCATCAGGATTTTCAAGCTTATTGCCTGTACAATATAGTGTATCACCAATGCACTTGCCGTCCATAACTACATTATATGTCTGCACACCCGTGTTTGCACTGAAAATTACGCAATAACGCTTTCCGTCTGAAGCAGAAATTGTGTTGCCTGTTTTTGAAAGGTCATATGCGGCAATTCCTGTATCGGGATCATAGACACATTTTTCTGATCTTGTCTGCCACATAGGCCATACACCTGTACCGTCAGCAGCCCATACATGGCAATAAATATTTTTTACATTTTCCCAACCTGATTTTTTAACATCAAATTTGATTTCCTTTACAGCAGGCTCGGGTGTTGTCGGTTCAGGAGTTGTTGTAGGTTCTGACGAAGGCTCATCGGGAGTTGATGTATCATTAAGCTCATAAAGCACTCCGTTTTCCTTTGCCATTTCATAATTAGGAAGTCCGCCGTATTCATACTTGCCTGTTTTCTCGTTCTTGCCGTAGAAGAAATAATATTCTCCATAGTAAAATTTCTTACCTGAAACAAGATTTTCAGCAGCATTGTTAAGGTCAACAATATATACCATATTGTCAAAATTCATTGCGATGCCCCAATCGGGATCTTCATAAAAATTGTCGGCAAAGTTACCTAAGAATGATTTATCATCACCATTTAAAGCAGCTTTTGCCTTTGACCAAAATTCGCCGTCAAGCATATTGTCATAGTAGTCATCGTCGCCCTCTGAATAAGATCCACTTATGATGTCGGCGGTTTGATTTGCAGCCATAAACTGACCCTCACTAAACTCATATGTTACATTTCCGTAATCATCAACTTTTCTTTCACCGCCGTTAAGAGCATTGTTGAAAATAACAGCAATTACATCTGTCGGGAGATCAACATAATAAAGATTCGATTCAGCATCAGCAACCTGCATTTTGTAACCCGGCCACGCAAGACGCTCTGTTCCCTCGACAAATCCATCAGTATCAGATCCATTCCACCAAAAAATTCCCGCAGAATCTGCACCGTATTTTGCGCTCTTCCAAGAATTAGGCATTGCAAAATAAATTCTGTGTGTTTCTACGCCCTCACTTGGGACATAACGACCGTCGCTGTCAACTGCCGCAGAAACTCCTGAAATGCCGACTACGGCAACAGAAAGCACCATTGCGATTGACAGAAGCATACTTATAAGTTTTTTTGTCATTTTTTAAAAACTCCTCTCTTATTTTGTTAAATTTAATAAGCTTTGTGAAATCGTATTACATTTCACTTTTAACCTTAAATAACTTAAATAAATAATATAACGAATAAAGTATTTTGTCAATAGAATTTAAGATAATTCATGCATTTTTTTGTAAACTTTTACCATAAAACAAAATTTCCCCTTTGCATATAATTTAAAATTCTGCAAAAAATAAAACCACCTCACAGAAAGGTGGTTTTTATTATGAGTTTTTACGATGTTAATCATAACGAGGGACAGCACGAAAAATATCCGATTGAGTTGCCCTCACGGAACAGCAAAAAGGAGATTTCCCCTATTGTTGATGTTACGGAACACGAGGTTTATCCGCTTGAGTTTGCAAACTGTCACAGGACAAAGCCTCATTTTGACACAAACGGTGACATCACCGAGATTGTGACTACCGAAACAGAAGCTGAAACGGAAGAGCGAACCACTCACGAACAGCATAAGTAGGGACATACAAAAGTCTTGTGTCGGAGCTTACTGCTCCGACATTTCCTTTTATGCCGAGTTGCGAACAGATTATCCTCGCTCTGAGCTGATGAAAGCCGTCCGTCACAATCGTAATATCGGTATTAAGGTTGTTGTCCTCAATAATTTTCATTGAATTTCTTATATTCTCGGTTGTGTTGGTTGACTTGTCCTCCATATAAAGCCTTGATGAGTCAACACTCGAGTCCGTCAGCACATTGTACATACATTGTGCCTCACTCATAATCTCGTCACTTCCCTGTCCTCCGCTGAGAACGGCATTTGCGTTCGGAGAATCGTCAAGATATGATTTTGCGGCGTCAATTCTGCCACGCAAAATTACCGACGGTCCCCACGGCTTAACCTGAGCACCGAGGACAATTGCAGTTGAGTTTTCGGGCGGAGCCTGACAGGTTGCCCACACCATTGCAGAGGTGACAATCGCACCATAAACAGCAAAAGCGATAAAGCCAACATTCACTACACGAAAAACTATTTTAGTAAACAAATACTTAAAGCAAAATGCCTTTATTGCTCCGTGAACGGGCGGAATTAACACGCACAACAGCCACAGACACAAAAAAGTTCCTGCAATATTGCCCGGGTTGATAATTCCGTGAGTCATAGGGATTACGAAAAATCCGAGAAACACAACTGCCACGGCAATGCCGATTATGCGTAAAATTAACATCACCATTTTCAAAATATCACCCGACCTGTTAAATTTCTTTCATCTTATCAAACTCGTTATACATATTTTCAAGAGTTGACAAACGGTCAATAAACGGAGTGTCAACAGCGCCCTCAAAGCACGATTCTTTTTTGCTTTTGAGAACCTCCATTGCAGATTTGTCGGGATTGTTGATTGTTCCGGCACCTGCAACACAACCGCCGGGGCAAGCCATACCCTCAAGCAGATAGCCGTTGTACTTGCCTGCCTTTGCCATACGCAAAAGCTTTACGCACTCGTCAAGTCCCTGTGCATTGGCAACCTTGACCTCTCTTTCGGGATCAAGCTTGTGGATTGCATTGACAACAGCCTTTGCAACACCGCCGCTTACGGCAAAGCCTCTGCCGTCTGCGCTTGAGAATGAAAGCGGTTTTTCGTCAACCTCAACAGCGTTAAAATCAACCTCTTTTGCGGCAAACATTCCCGCAACTTCTTCAAAAGTCAGCACAAAGTCGATATCACTTCGGATACTTCTGCGGCTTGCCTCAAGCTTTTTAGCGGCACATGGTCCGATAAACACAACTCTGCAATCAGGATAATGCTGTTTTGTAAGTCTGCCCGTGAGAACCATAGGAGTGAGTGCCATTGAAATGTACGGAGCTATGTCGGGGAAAGTTTTCTTCGCCATAACGCTCCATGCCGGACAACAGGAAGTCGCCATAAAAGGCTGTTTTTCTGGAACTTCTTCCATAAAATCCTTGGCTTCTTCAACTGTGCAAAGGTCGGCACCAACCGCAACCTCGACAACATCGGTAAAGCCGAGAGCCTTAAAGGCATTTCTGATTTTATTTGACGGAAGTCCCTTGAACTGACCTGCAATTGCAGGTGCAACAGCGGCATAAACAGGTGTGCCGCTGTTGATTGCCATAATAGTCTGGAAAATCTGACTTTTGTCAACAATTGCGCTGAACGGACAGCTTACAAGGCACATTCCGCATGAAACGCACTTGTTATAGTCAATATCTGCTCTGCCGTGTTCGTCGCTGTGAATAGCTTTCATACCGCATGCGGCGGCACACGGACGCTCCTGCTTTATGATTGCATTGTACGGACACGCACCCTGACATTTTCCGCATTTGATGCACTTTTCATCGTCAATATGCGATTTTCCGTGTACAATTGAGATTGCTCCCTTCGGGCAAACCTCTGTACACGGGTGTTCAAGACAACCCTGACAGCCGTCTGTCACAACCACCCTTTTTTCGGCACACTTATGACAGGCGAATTTTATAATATTGATTAACGGCGGATCGTAAACCTTTTCGTCAATCATACTTTCTTCAACACCTGTTGAGATAGGCGCTTGTTTTGAAACGGGCAAAAGCGGAAGTCCCATTGCAAGGCGAAGTCTTTCGCCCACAATGGCTCTTTCGAGAAATATACTTTCACGGTATGTTGAAATTTCACCCGGGATAATTTCATACGGAAGATTTTCAAATTTTGAATAATCTCCGCCCTCGTATGCAAACCTTGCAACCTCGGTGAAAATTTGATTACGGATTTTTGTCTTTGACGAATACAGTCCTCTCAAGGCACTCATCCTTTCACTGTGTGTATTTTATTTTCTATTCAATCATTCACTAAATTTAAATCGCAGCAACGCTCTGCCTTGCTTGCAATTTGTACATAGGAGCGTTAGCTCCTCAGAGGTTCAATGGAACATTGAATCTCTGAATTGCAACATAATGTTGCAATTCGTACTTAGATTATACACTACACTACCCTTGTTTTCAACAGATACAGGCTTATTTTGCAAAAATTTTGCGATATTATTTACATAATATCAAACTTTATTCCGAGCGATTTTGTCACATTTATTGACTTTAAGTGAATATTGTTATAAAATGGTGTCATACTATCAAAAATTACGAGGTACAAACCTATGAAATGTCCTAATTGTGGTTTTGAAACCGAGTCTGCGTTTTGTCAGATGTGCGGAACGAAAATTTCCGAAGCTTTACATACACAAAGTAATGAAACAACCGAAACTGAATACACCTCGCCTTTGCCGCAGACAGGCTTTGAACAGGCGGAGGGCTTTGCACCGCAGATTCAAAATGAAATGCCCGAACTTGAAATAAATCAGCCACCCATTCCCTACATTCCGCCGGCAGAACAGCCGATTGATAAAAAGAAAGCTTTTAAAATCGTGAAAATTGTTGTCGCCTGTGTGATTGGGGCGGTCATTATTGCAGGCATTGCAATCAATGTAACTGCGGCGGTATCGGGCAACAGCAAGTCAATTTTCGGCAACAACTCCATTAGTGACTGGGTGAATCGTCCTGAAATGTACGATGGAGATTACAGCACATATAATTAAAAAATTAAACGGTAGGAAAGGCATTGCAGTATTGCAAATTGTCTTTCCTGCCGTTTTTGTGTTTAGGTTTAAAATAAATTATTCGGGTCTGCCGATTTTGCGGAAACGCTCATAGCGTGCATTCAAAAGCTCTTCGTCATCAAGGGCAAGATTCTTTTCAAATGTTCTTTTGATGAGCATTTTAAGGCTTTCAAACATAGCATGATCTCCGGCCTTTGGCTGACGGATGATTCTCTCGATTACACCGAGGTCAAACAAATCCTGTGCGGTAAGCCTGAGAGCCTCTGCCGCATCAGCCGCCTTTGAGCTGTCTTTCCAGAGAATTGACGCACAACCCTCGGGAGAAATTACCGAATAAACGGAATTTTCAAGCATCCATACTTCATCGGAAACTGCAAGTGCAAGCGCACCGCCGCTGCCGCCCTCACCGATAAGAACGGTAAGTACGGGAGTTTTGAGAGTCATCATTTCCATGAGGTTTTCGGCAATAGCCTGTCCCTGACCTCTTTCCTCCGCACCGATTCCTGGATACGCACCGCTTGTATCAACAAGGCAAAGAACAGGTCTTCTGAACTTTTCAGCCTGTTTCATAAGTCTTAAAGCCTTGCGGTAGCCCTCGGGATGAGCCTGACCAAAGTTGCGTTCAACACGCTCTTTTGTATTTCTGCCCTTTTCAATTCCGATTACAGTAACAGGAGTGTCAAAGAGCATTGCAAGTCCTGCAACAACTGCTTTATCATCGGCATATCTGCGGTCACCGTGAAGCTCAATGAAGCTGTCACCGAACATATGGGCAATATAGTCAACCGAGGTCAGCTTGTTAGCATCTCTCGCCGCCATAACCTTTTCGTAAGCTGTCATTTTTAAGCCTCCTCACCGCTGTAACCGTGCAATTTAAGCAGTTTTACAAGTGTAGATTTCAAATTATTTCTGCTGACAACCGAATCAATAAAGCCCTTCTGAAGAACAAATTCCGAGGTTTGGAAGTCCTTGGGGAGCTTTTGACGGATTGTCTGCTCGATTACTCTCGGACCTGCAAAGGCAACAAGGCAATCGGGCTCGGCAAGAATAATGTCGCCCTCCATTGCAAACGATGCCGTAACACCGCCTGTTGTCGGGTCTGTAAGCACGGTGATGTAGAGATTGCCTGCGTCGCTGTGTCTTTTTACCGCACCCGAAGTTTTTGCCATTTGCATAAGCGAGAGGATGCCCTCCTGCATTCTTGCACCGCCTGCGGCAGTACAAACAACAATCGGCATTGCATTTTCGGTTGCATATTCAAACGCACGGGTGATTTTTTCGCCCGTGATTACGCCCATACTTCCCATCATAAAGGTCGGATCCATAACGCAGAGAACGGTATCAATGCCGTTCATCTTACATTCTCCGCAGATAACAGACTCCTTAGCACCTGTTTTTCTCGCCTTTTCAAGCTTTTCGTCATATCCCGGAAAATCAAGAATATTATGGCTTGAAAGGTCTGCGTCAAACTCAACAAAGGTATCCTTGTCGGCAAGCATTTCAACTCTGTCTCGTCCGTTCATTCTGAAATGGTGGTTGCACTTTGTGCAGACATGAAGATTTTCCTCCATATCCGTCGTAAGGAGCATAGTGTTGCATTTGGGACATTTTATCCACATTTCTTCGGGAACGAAGGGAACATTTTTGCTCTCGCCCTCATCGGACTCAAGCTCATTCTTCGGTTTTCTGAAAGCAAACAAATCCATATCTTTTACTTCTTCCTGTCGGCGTGTTTCTCTTCAAACTCTGCCATAAAATCTGTTGTATATTCACCGCTCACAAACTGTTCGTCCGAGAGAATCTCGGCAAGAAGGTCACGGTTAATGTCAATTCCGTCAATGGTAAGCTCGGAAAGAGCCATTTTCATCTTTCTGATCGCCTCGGCACGGCTTCTTGCCTGAACAATCAGCTTGCCGATCATCGAATCATAGTACGGAGGAACAAAATAGTCCTGATAAATCGCCGTATCAAATCTTACAAATGCACCGCCCGGGGTGTGAAGTCTTGTAATTCTTCCGCAGCTCGGTCTGAATCCCTTTTCCGGATTTTCGGCATTGATTCGGCATTCAATTACATTGCCGTGTGTGAAGATGCTGTCCTGAGTGCGGGAAAGCTTTGCACCTGCGGCAATTCTTATCTGCCACTGAACAATATCAAGACCTGTTACCATTTCCGTAACACCGTGTTCAACCTGCAGGCGGGTGTTCATTTCCATAAAGTAGAAGTTGTTGTCCATATCAAGCAAAAACTCAACTGTGCCTGCATTGACATAGTTGACTGCCTTTGCCGCCTTAACAGCCGCAATCATCATCTCTTTACGGGTTTTCTCGTCAAGAGCGGGGCTTGGACTTTCTTCAATCATCTTCTGGTTCTTTCTCTGAACAGAGCATTCACGCTCACCAAGACAAACGATATTGCCGTATTTATCACACAAGAGCTGCATTTCAATGTGTTTTACAGGGTGAATGAATTTTTCTATGTAGCAGGCACCGTCACCGAATGCTGATTGTGCCTCGCTTGAAGCTGACAAAAATGCCTCTTCAAACTGCTCCATTGAATCAACACGGCGAATACCCTTTCCGCCGCCGCCCGAACGAGCCTTGATGAGAAGCGGAAAACCGATTTTTTCAGCTTCCTCTTTTGCCTGTTCAACGCTTTCAACAATATCGCAGCCGGGGGTTACGGGAACACCTGCGGCACGCATAGTCTTTCTTGCGTTGTCCTTGTCGCCCAAAAGCTTTATCATTTCGGATGAAGGACCGATAAAGTTGATGTTGCACTGTTCACAGAGCGAAACAAACTTGGCATTTTCGGACAAGAGTCCGTAGCCGGGATGAATAGCCTGAGCACCGCTTTCAACGGCAACGGTAAGAATTGCAGGCATATTGAGGTAGCTGTCGGCAACACGGTTACCGCCTACGCAGTAACTTTCATCGGCAAGCTGAACATGCAGGGAGTCCTTGTCTGCCTCAGAGTAAATTGCTACTGTGCTGATGCCCATTTCACGGCAGGCACGGATAATTCTTACTGCAATTTCGCCTCGGTTGGCAATCAGAATTTTTGAGAACATTTTTTCACTTCCAGTTATTTATCGCATTACGGCTGTCTGCACCCAAAACGGCACAGACAGCCTTTAAAATCACTTATTTTCAACAAGTGCAAACGAAAGCTCGGCACTTACACAGAGCTTGCCGTCAACATAACCCTTTGCGTCAATAAAGTAGAATGCACCTCTGCTCTTTGTGAGTGTGCAGACACTTTCAAGAGTGTCGCCCGGTTTCACGGGATTTCTGAACTTAACATTGTTCATCTTTGTAAAGTAAGGTGTGCAGTTCTTAACCTTGTCTGCAAGAAGGCAACAGCTTGCCTGTCCCATCATTTCGCAGAGAATAACACCCGGAACAACGGGGTTACCGGGGAAATGTCCCTGTAAAAAGAACTCGTCACCTTTGATTGTATATCTGCCCTTTGCCGTGTTTTCGTCAACGCTTTCAGCCTCTTCAACGAGAAGCATATTGTCACGATGCGGCAAAATCTTTTTAATTTCTTCCTGATTCATTCTGTCCTCCGATTATTTAACCTTAAATAACGGCTGACCGTATTCAACAAGATCTCCGTCCTTAACAAGAACTTCAACGATTTCATAGTCGTCCTCAGCCTGAATTTCGTTCATGCACTTCATAGCCTCGATAATGCAAACGGTTGAGCCCTTGCTTACTTTCTTTCCGACAGGAGCAAAAGGAGCCTTGCCCGGTGCCGATGCGGCATAGAATACGCCGACAATCGGAGCGTTTACAGTCTTGGCGTCTTCCTCGGGAGCGGCAGACTGAGCCGCAGGGGCCTGTGGCTGAACAGGTGCAGGAGCAGGAACATCTGTTGCAGTCGGCTGATATGCACCGATTGGTGACGCATTAAAAATCTGCTGTGCCGGATGTTCTTTTTCAAGATGAATCTTTGTACCGTCCTCTTTTTCAATTTCAAGAACGCTCAAAGAAGAATTTTCAAGAAGGGAAATATATTCCTTGATTTCTTCAATTTTATTCATAGTAATTCCCTCGCTTAATATTTTTTAAATACAAGACAAGCGTCATGTCCGCCAAAGCCGAGGTTGGTTGAAGCGGCAACATTTACATCACGCTTAACTGCTTTGTTAGGTGTATAGTTAAGGTCAAGACCTTCATCGGGTTCGTCAAGGTTGATTGTCGGCGGAATAACACCGTCATTGAGAGCCATAACAGAAGCGATAGCCTCAATTGCGCCTGTTGCGCCGAGAAGATGACCTGTCATTGATTTTGTTGAGCTGATATTTGCATCATAAGCCTTTTCACCGAGAGCCGTCTTGATAGCCATTGTTTCGGTAAGGTCGTTAAGATGTGTGCTTGTGCCGTGAGCATTGATGTAAAGCTGTGCGTCATCGGCAACATTTGCCTCCTCAAAAGCAATCTTAATTGCTCTTGCAAGACCAGCACCGTTAGGATCGGGAGCTGTAACATGATGTGCATCACAAGTATTGCCGTAGCCTGAAAGCTCTGCATAAATCTTAGCACCTCTTGCAACTGCGTGCTCATACTCTTCAAGAACGAGCATGCCTGCGCCCTCGCCCATGATGAAACCGTCACGATTCTTGTCAAACGGACGGGATGCGTGCTTTGGATCATCGTTTGTTGAAAGAGCTTTCATATTCTGGAAACCTGCAATTGTGAGAGGAGCAACAACCGCCTCTGCACCGCCTGCGATGATAGCGTCAGCGTAGCCGTCCTTGATGCAGTGGAAAGCCTCACCGATTGAGTTTGTACCTGTTGCACAGGCACTCATAACCGAAAGAGACACACCTTTTGCGTTAAAACGGATTGCAACATTGCCTGTTGCGATATTACCGATCATCATCGGAATGAAGAAAGGAGAAACCTTTCTCGGGCCTCCGTTTTCCATGCCCACTGTATTCTTAACAAAAGTCTGCAAACCGCCGATACCTGCACCGATATAAACACCGAAACGGTTCTCGTCAATCTTGCCTATGATACCGCTGTCGTCAACTGCCTGCTGTGCCGCTGCGATTGCGTACTGTGTATATGGATCAAGCTTTCTTACTTCTTTTTTCTCAATATACTGTGTGGGATCAAAATTCTTGACTGTACCTGCGATGTGAACCTTGAGGTCACTTGTATCGAAAGCTGTGATTGTTTCGATACCGCAAACGCCGTCAACCATATTTTTCCACATTGTAGGCACATCGTTACCAATCGGTGAAATTGCGCCCATACCTGTTACAACTACTCTTCTGCTCATTATATCCTCCAAATCAATTACATTGCAAGTCCGCCGTCAACTCTGATAACCTCGCCTGTTACATAAGCGGCATCGTCAGAGCAGAGGAAAGCTACTACATCTGCAACATCATCGGGAGTGCCGATACGCTTTGCAGGAATCTGTGCTTTCATTGCGTCCTTTACCTTATCGGGAAGTACACTTGTCATATCTGTTGCAATGTAACCCGGAGCAACTGCATTAGCCGTAACGCCTCTGCCGGCAAGTTCCTTTGCAACCGACTTTGTAAGACCGATAATACCGGCCTTTGACGCAGAATAGTTAGCCTGACCTGCGTTGCCGGTAAGACCGACAATTGACGCTGTGCTGCAAATTCTGCCGTAACGCTTTTTCATAAAGTGCTTGTATGTATGCTTAATCATATTGAATGTACCCTTGAGGTTTACATTGATTACAGCATCAAAATCTTTTTCGTCCATATTTAAAACGAGCTTATCTCTTGTGATGCCTGCGTTGTTTACAAGAATTTCGATACTGCCGAATTCCTCGATGACCTTATCGACAACCTTCTTTGACTCTTCAAAATTTGAAACATCACAGAAATACTGCTCAACCTTTGTGCCGTACTGCGAAAGCTCTTCCTTAGCCTTAATGCCCTCGTTTTCGTCACCAACATAGAGAATTGCGATGTTAGCACCCTCTTTTGCAAGCTTTGTTGCGATTGCAAGGCCGATACCTCTTGAGCCGCCTGTTACTACGGCTGTTTTATTTTCAAATCTCATTATATTATACCTCCGAACAGTATCAAAGTTCAAGTGCGTCAATATCAGCCGCAGTTTCAACCTTGAATGCCTTTACATCTCCGTTGATTCTCTTTACAAGACCTGTGAGAGTTTTGCCCACACCAACCTCAATAAAGGTGTCAACGCCGTCATTAATCATATTTTCAACAATAGTCTGCCATTTTACGGGATTCTCAACCTGTGCTTTGACAAGCGTTTTGAAATCGCCCGAATACGGCTGAGCCGTGTAATCGGAATAAATCTGAACCTTTGGCTGAGCAAAGTCAACATTTTCCATATACTTTCCGAGTCCCTCTGCGGCATCAGCCATAAAGGGAGAATGGAACGCACCGCTTACTGCAAGAAGTTTTGCCCTTCCGCCCTCTGCTTTAACTGCCTCGCAGAAAGCGTCGGCATTTTCACTTGTTGTTGCAACAACAGTCTGAGCCGGTGAGTTGTAGTTTACGGGATATGTTTTGTCAAACCTTGAGCAGATTTCTTCAACCTTTTCGGGAGTAAGCTTTAATACGGCAGCCATTGCACCGGGATTTTCCGTTGCGGCTTTGTCCATAAGCTCGCCTCTTTTGCAAACGAGTCTGAAAGCCTCTTCATCGGAAAGGATTCCCGAAAAAGCAAGCGCAGAAATCTCACCAAGTGAAAAGCCTGCTACACAGTCGGGAGTGATACCCTTTTCAACAAGAGCTCTTGCGGCCGCAAGGTCGGCAGTAAAAATACACGGCTGTGTATTTACTGTCTTTGAAAGCTCCTCCATTGTACCCTCAAAGCACTGCTTTGAAGTGTTTTCTCTTATAGAATCAGCCATTTCGTAAACAGCCTTTGCGGCAGGCGAATTATCGTAAAGATCCTTGCCCATGCCGCTGTACTGTGCGCCCTGACCTGAAAAAATAAATGCTATTTTACCCATTTTGTTGCTCCGTTCAATACTTCTTCTGCCTGTGAGAACATCTCTTCAATCATTTCTCTTGCCGGCTGTTCCTTTTTAACCATACTTGCAACCTGTCCTGCAAGAACGGTACCCTGAGAAACATCGCCCTCTCTCACGGCTCTTCTGAGTCTGCCGAGTCCCATATTTTCAAGCTCCTCATCGGAAACATTAGCCGAATCGTACTCAGCCTTTGTATATTCACGGGTAAACGAGTTACGGATTGAACGAACAGGATGACCGAGTCTTTTACCTGTTACAACCGTGTCAATATCTCTTGCTTTGAGAATTTTGTTCTTATATTCCTGAGAGATAGTACATTCCTTGGCAACGAGGAATCTTGTGCCGACCTGAACGCCCTGAGCACCGAGCATAAATGCTGCGGCAATCTGTCTGCCGTCTGCAATACCGCCTGCGGCAATTACAGGTATATTTACTGCATCAACAACCTGAGGAACAAGAGCCATTGTTGTGAGATCACCAACATGACCGCCTGACTCGCCGCCCTCTGCGATAACGGCAAAAGCACCGTCTTTTTCCATTTTCCTTGCAAGCGCAACGCTCGGAACAACAGGAATAACCTTGATACCTGCCTCAAGCCACTTTGCCATGTACTTGCCGGGGTTGCCTGCACCTGTTGTGATGACCTTGATGCCCTCTTCAACTACAACATCGCTTACTTCCTCTGCAAACGGACTCATAAGCATGATGTTTACGCCGAAAATTTTATCGGTCATTGTTTTGCACTTTCTGATTTCCTCACGGAGCTGTTCGCCGTTGGAATTCATAGCTGCAATAATGCCGAGACCGCCTGCGTTTGAAACACCTGCGGCAAGCGATGCGTCAGCCACCCAAGCCATGCCTCCCTGAAAAATAGGGAACTCAAGACCGAGCGACTGGTCAATGACAGTAGAAATCATATGTAATATCTCCTTTTCTGCATTTTTACTTGATTTTCAGAAACAGAAAATTTGCAAGATTTCATTATTTTGAAAAATTTACGGCAAATTCTGCACCTGATACCATACTTTATGGCATATCAGTCTGATTTTACTCCAAAAGCACAGAAAAGTCAATATATATGAAGAATTATCTTACCATTAAGCCTTTAACTGCAATAGTCCTCAAGAGCCCTCATAAGGTTTTCTTTTCCCTTTATTTCAATTCCTTTTTCAAGGTAAAGTGCGTCGCCTTTCGGAAGATTTGATACTCTGCAGTCGGTTGTCAGATACGCTTTGTCCTCGCCTTTTTTGTACACTACAATGTACCCTTTTTCGGCTTTTATGATGTAGCAGCCTTCCGTTGTACCGTTATTCCGCGACGACGAATAATTGCCTGTTGCAGAGGTGTTTTCCGCAGAATTCACGGGAGCAAAAAGCGAGCTTATCATCATACACGCAATCAGAATCACACCTGTTAATCCAACTATTTTTTTCATATTACAGCACTCTTTCCGTCAGTTTTTACTTTTATTTTTTCCCGAACCAACGGTTATATTCATCATTTTTATAAAATTCCAACCAAAAGACCGCCTTAATTCTGCATATTTTTTAAGAGAAATTTGCATTAATATATTTATTTTTTTCTTTTCAGGTGATATAATAATCAAATGAGTATTCCTGCTTGTAATTTTGAATATATATGTTATTATATAATTTATGTATTACAGCCGGCGCACTGCGTTTGTGCAAATCACTCAGACAAATTACAAACCGACGGTTGTTCGTTTAACCGTAAATTGTGAATTGATAAAGGAGATAATATGCGAAACAAGCGTGAAACTGACATCAGTCAGTATAAGAAGGATATTCAGCAAAATGAATTATCCGAAAAAGCTGACGGAGGTGTAAAAAGATTTTTCAGGGGTTTTGGCAAGTTCCTGATTACCGTTTGTTCGGTATGCCTGGTTGCTCTGCTTATTACGGGCATTTCACTTGCTGTCTACATTTTCACCATTGCGTCCGAGCCTACGGGCATCGACCTCAAGGCAAAGTCTATGAACCAGACAAGCCGAATATATATTCAGAATGAGGATACAAAGGAATTTAAAGAGTATCAAAAACTATACGATACCGAGAACAGAATCTGGGTTGACAATCAGGATATTCCTCAGGCAATGAAAGATGCGGTTGTCGCAATTGAGGACAAGCGTTTCTTTGACCACAACGGTGTTGACTGGGGCAGAACACTTTCCGCCGTTGCAAATCTTGCAACCGGTTCGGACTCATACGGCGGTTCAACAATCACCCAACAGCTCATTAAGAACATTACAGATGACAACGAGGTTTCAATTACAAGAAAGCTTCGTGAAATCACAAAGGCACTAAAGCTTGAGCAGGAATATACAAAGGATCAGATTCTTGAAGCGTACCTCAATGTTGTAAACTTCGGCAATAACTGTCAGGGCGTTGAATCGGCGGCTCAGCTTTACTTTGGCAAGAGCATAAAGGACTGTTCAATTGCGGAATGTGCGGCAATTGCGGGAATTACACAAAACCCGTCAAGATGGAATCCGCTTGTTTTCCCAGAAAACAACAAGGAACGCCGTGAAATCGTTCTCAATGAAATGTATGATCAGAAAAAAATTTTCAAAGACGAATTTGATGCGGCTATGAAAGAAAGTGCCACAATGACATTTGTCGGCTGGCAGGCATCCGATGACGATGACGATGATGACGAAGCAGATGTTCAGAACTGGTATATTGATCAGGTCTTTCGTGATCTTCAAAAGGACATTGCGGAATATTACAACATAAGCGAAGCTGCGGCATCTTCAAAGCTTTACACAGAGGGACTTAAAATCTACTGTGCAATGGATGAAAAGGCTCAGACCTACCTTGAAAATGCGGCACTCAATATTGATAAATCAAATGATCCCGACCTTCAGATTGCGTCAACAATTATGGGATATGACGGCAGAGTAATTGCAACAGTCGGTTCTTCAACAAAGAAAGAGGGCGCTCTCAGCTGGGACAGATCTTACAACTCCGTACTTCAGCCGGGTTCTTCAATCAAGCCTGTTGTTGTTTACCCTTATGCAATCGAATCAAAGAAGCTTTATTTCTCATCAATGGTTCTTGATGAACCGCTTGACAACTATCGTACAAATGAAAGCGGTCAGCTTGTTTCGGGTCCTAACAACGCATACGGCTACTACAACGGCAATATGAGTCTTCCCGATGCAATCGAGTGGTCATCAAACGCAACAGCCGCTCAGACCATGGAGCTTATCGGCGGTCCGAGCGTTGCATATCAGCAGGTTGTTACAAAAATGGGATTCAAGAATCTTACGGAACAGGATGCGCAGAATACGGGTGCTCTTTCAATCGGCGGTATGAACGGCGGTGTTACAGTAAGAGAAATGGCGGCTGCTTACACATATCTCGGCAACGGCGGTCTTTACTACGAACCGTACACATACTACTATGTAACCGACTCAGAGGACAACATAATCATTGATAACCGTGACGCAGTTCCGAAACAGGCTTATTCAGCCGAAACAGCAGGAATCATGAACAGACTGCTTCACTACAATGTTACAAACAGTGCTCACACAAACGCACATTACGCTCAGATTTCAGGCTGGGACATTATCGGCAAAACAGGTACAACCGATGACGATAAGGATTCATGGTTCTGCGGATGTTCGCCATATGCCGTAATGGCTACATGGTGCGGTTTTGATAAGCCTGAAACCATTTCCTACAGCGGAAGAACAACGGCAACAAAATTCTTTGCAAATGTTATGGGCAAGTACCTTGAAGGCAAAGAAAACAAGGAATATAAGATATCCGATAACCTGATTGAGGCAACATATAATCCTACAACGGGACTTATTGTTTCAACAGATAATATTTCGGGACGATATGTGGGCTACTACACCGAGGACAATATGCCGAGTTCGGGAGGTTCATATTACAGCGGTAACTATGAATACGGCTCAGATGTTTCAGACTCCTCAAGCTACTACGATCCCAATTACGGCGGTGACAACAGCGGTAACTATTACGGCGGCGACACAAGCAACAGCGGAGGAGATAATTCAGGCGGCGACACCTCCGGCGGAGGAGATAATTCAGGCGGAGAACCTTCAGGCGGAGGAGATAATTCAGGCGGAGAACCTTCAGGCGGAGGGGAATCCTCAGGCGGAGGCGAAAGCTCCGGAGGCGGTGAATCGTCAGGCGGCGGTGAGGAAGCTCCCCCTGCCGCAGAATAAAATAACAGGTTAAAACCAAAAACTCGAAAGGAAAGGTTTTTAGATATGGTTTCAATAGCAATTATGGGTCACGGTGTTGTAGGTTCGGGCGTTGCCGAAATCTTTACAACACACAAACAGAAGCTTTATGCAAGCATCGGTGAAGAGGTTTATGTCAAGAAGATTCTTGACCTTCGTGAATTTCCCGACAGTCCGCTTGCAGACAGATTCACAAAAAACTTTGAAGATATCATCAACGACCTCGAAATAAGAGTTGTTGTTGAAGTTATGGGCGGTCTTAATCCTGCTTATGACTTTGTAAAGAGATGTCTTAAAGCAGGCAAGAGTGTTGTTACTTCAAACAAGGAGCTTGTTGCCGCTCACGGTGCAGAACTCCTTGAAATTTCAAAGGAAACAAACACAAACTTCCTCTTTGAAGCATCGGTAGGCGGCGGTATTCCGATTATCCGCCCGATGAGCCAGTGTCTTGTTGCAAACAATGTTGACGAGATTGCCGGTATTCTTAACGGTACAACAAACTTTATCCTTACAAAGATGATTGAAGACGGTATGCAGTTTGACGATGCGCTCAAGCTTGCTCAGGAGCTTGGCTTTGCCGAGAGAAATCCTGCCGCTGATATCGAAGGTCACGACGCTTGCCGTAAGATTTGTATTCTTGCATCTCTTGCATACGGAAAGCATGTTTATCCCGACTCTGTACATACAGAGGGCATTACAAAAATTACACTTGAAGATGTAAGGTACGCTGAGGCTTTCCATTGCGTAATTAAACTTATCGGCAGTGTTAAGCGTCTTGCGGACGGCAAGATTGACATTATCGTTGCTCCTATGCTCGTTCCGAACAAGAGCCAGCTTGCTAACATTGACTATGAGTTCAACGGCATTATGGTAAGAGGCGACTGCACAGGCGATGTAGTATTCTACGGCAAGGGTGCAGGCAAGCTTCCTACAGCAAGCGCAGTTGTAGCCGATGTAATCGACTGCTGCAAGCACCTCAAGACAAGAAAGTTCCTTTACTGGGCAGACGGCAACGGCAAAAACATTCTTCCTTGGGAGGAGTCAAGCCGTGCCATGTATGTTCGTGCAAACGGAAGTAATGTTGCAGAAAAGGCAGAAAAATTATTCGGTGAGGTAACAGTAATCAATAAGGCTGACGCACCTGCCGACGAAAAAGCATTTGTTGTCAAGGCTATGCCGTACAACGAATTTGCCGAGAAGATTGCTCAGCTTGAGGCTGACGGTGTTTCGGTACTTTCAAGTATCCGTGTGGCTGATTTATAATTTTACAGAGGGAGTATTAAGTACATGAGTTTGATAGTTCAGAAATTTGGCGGCAGCTCTGTTGCCAATGCCGAAAGAGTAATGAATGTTGCATCAATCGTAACAGACACTTACGCAAAGGGCAATGATGTTGTAGTTGTTGTATCCGCTCAGGGCGACACAACAGACGATCTCATTGAAAAGGCAAACGAAATCAATCCAAAGGCTTCAAAAAGAGAAAAGGATATGCTTCTTGCCGCAGGCGAGCAGATTTCTATTTCACTTCTTGCAATGGCAATCGAAAAGCTCGGTTACCACGCTGTTTCTCTTCTTGGCTGGCAGGCAGGTTTCAATACCACTTCTGCTCACACAAGCGCAAGAATCAGAAAAGTTGAGCCTGACAGAATTAAGAAAGAGCTTGACAAGAAGAACATTGTAATCGTTGCAGGCTTCCAGGGCATTTCAAAATACGGCGATATTACAACACTCGGCAGAGGCGGTTCAGACACAAGCGCCGTAGCTATTGCGGCTGCAATGCACGCTGATCTCTGTCAGATTTTCACCGATGTTGAGGGTGTTTACACAGCTGATCCGAGAAAGGTTAAGAACGCTAAGAAGCTTCAGGAAATCTCTTATGATGAAATGCTTGAGCTTGCTACACTCGGTGCTCAGGTTCTTAACAACCGTTCGGTTGAAATGGCTAAAAAATATAATATCGAGCTTGAAGTGCTTTCAAGTATGACAAAGGCTTCGGGTACAATTGTAAAGGAGAAAACTAAAATGGAAAAAATGTTAATCAGCGGTGTTGCTAAAGATACAGATGTTGCAAGAATTTCTGTTATGGGTGTTCCGAATATCCCCGGTCTTGCTTTTAAGATGTTCTCAAAGCTTTCTGCTAAAGATATCAATGTTGACATTATTCTTCAGTCAATCGGTCATGACGGCAAGAAGGACATCAGCTTTACAGTTGCCAAGAACAGAGGCGAAGAGGCTGTTGCTCTTATGAAAGAATACACAGAGAACCTCGGTGCAGAGGAAATTCTCTATGACGATAAGGTAGCTAAGATTTCAATCGTCGGCGCAGGTATGGAAAGCCACGCAGGCGTTGCTACAAAGATGTTCGAGGCTCTTTATGACGCTCAGGTCAACATCCAGATGATCAGCACAAGCGAAATCAAGGTTTCGGTTCTTATTGATTCGGCAGACGCTGACAAGGCTGTAAGCGCCATCCACAGCAAGTTCTTTGATTAATAATTAATTTCGGTTAATGCAAAAATCCCTGTCCGTTATGGACAGGGATTTTTTTGTATCGGTAAACTTTGTTTTTGACATTATAAAGCTGTCTGTACGAATTTGGTACAGCGATTCACCGTTAAATTTAATGATAGTAATATCCTGAACTGGAAAATTCGTTGAAGATACTGATACCGCAGACTGCAAGTATAATTGAAATAACTACCACAAGCACAACTCCGATGAGAGCCAGGATAAGAGCGGCTCTTGCATAGTTTTTGAGTGACTTCTTTGTTGATGAGCTGAATGCCCAGACAAAGAGCATAATGAGGTTTACAATCGGCAGACAGGTTAAAAGCATAACGCCGATCCAACCGCCTATGCTTACAGGCTGAGTATCCGGAGTACCGTATGGCGGTGCAACGGGCGGTACAGGCTGTGAGTTGTATGTCTGCTGATACTGCGTGTTGTACTGCTGATTATAGCCGTTGTTGTAGCTCTGATATTGATTGCCGTACTTGCTTTGATTTGCGCCGTAATCATTGTTCGGTGAGTTTGTAAACTGCTGACCGTATGAAGTTTTGTTAGGCTGTGGTTGCTGATAATAAGTTTGATTTGGCTGACCGTACTGCTGAGAATACGGATTCTGCTGTGGCTGACTGTCGGCAGTCGGCTGTGCGTTATCAACCTCAGGCTGTGCAGTCTGCACATTCTCGTAAGGGTTCTGCGCAGCATCTTCGGTTGAAGCATTTTCAACAGGCTGTGTTTCAGGCTCTGGAGTCTGCTCAACAGGTGTTCCGCAGTAAGTACAGAACATTGCTCCGTTGTCAATTTCGTGATTGCAATTTTTACATACCATATATAATCGCTCCTTGCATAATATTCTATAAATAGTATGCTATCATTTTACACTATTTGCCTTGCAAAATCAACAACATTCCACGCAATAATTCAATAATATTACAAAAAGCGACAGTTTTACGGCTGTCGCTTTTTATTACACTCCCCTTTTCATAAGCTTGTGGGGAATTATTTTATTTTCTTTGAGTGACGCTTTTACATCTATAATACGCTGATTTGACGAGCCTCTGAACGCAAGGCTTATATCGTGAAGAGCCTCAACAAATTCACCGTCAACAAGCACATCAATCATTGAAAGCATTTCATCCGTACATTCACACCTTGCTCTGCTGTCGGAAAGAAGCTCCTTGTCAAACAAATAGCCCGAATAACACCAAATTGTTTTGTCGGAATATTTTTCTCTGACACGCTTTAAAAACGGCACTAAGGCTCTTTGATTTGAAGGTTCAAAGGGTTCTCCGCCGAGCAATGACAAGCCGTCAATATATGACGGTTCAAGCTCTTTGAGAATTTTATCCTCAACCTCTTTTGTAAAAGGTTCGCCGTAATCAAAACTCCATGTCTGAGGATTAAAGCAGTTTTTGCAATGATGCGTACAGCCGGATACAAAGAGCGATACTCTTACTCCCTCACCGTTTGCAATATCGCAGAGTTTAATTTCTCCGTAATTCATCAAAGGTGAAGCACCCTTTCCTCAATTTCCTGAGTTCTGCCCTGATTCCAGAACTGAGTTCCGATATATCCGCAGGTTCTTCTTGCAACATTCATCTTATCCTGATCACGGTTGCCGCAGTTAGGACACTCCCACACAAGCTTGCCGTCATCGTGAACGATCTTGATTTCTCCGTCATAACCGCAAACCTGACAGTAGTCGCTCTTTGTGTTAAGCTCTGCATACATAATGTTATCGTAAATGAACTTGATAACCTGTAAAACAGCGGGAATGTTATCCTGCATATTCGGAACTTCAACATAGCTGATTGCACCGCCCGGTGACAAAGCCTGAAATTCCGATTCAAGCTTCAGCTTGCTGAATGCGTCAATATTTTCGGTAACATGAACATGATAGCTGTTAGTGATATAGTTTTTATCTGTTACGCCCTTGATAATGCCGAAACGCTTTTGAAGACACTTTGCAAACTTATATGTTGTGCTTTCAAGAGGAGTGCCGTAGATGCTGTAATCGATGTTTTCCTCTTTTTTCCACTTTGCACAATAGTCGTTTAGCTTCTGCATAATTTCAAGACCGAGTTCTTTGCCCTCTTTTTCTGTGAGCTTTTTGCCGATAAGGCTGTAAACGCACTCCCAAAGACCTGCATAACCGAGTGAAAGCGTTGAATAACCGCCATGGAGAAGCTTGTCAATCTTCTCACCCTTTTTAAGTCTTGCCAAAGCACCGTACTGCCACAAAATAGGAGCGGCATCCGAAAGAGTGCCTGTAAGACGCTCGTGACGGCACTGCAATGCTCTGTGGCAAAGTTCCATTCTCTCGTCAAAAATCTTCCAGAATTTATCAAGATCCTTGCCTGCGCTGAGTCCGATATCAATAAGATTTACAGTCACAACACCCTGATTGAATCTGCCGTAATATTTCGGCTTGCCGTTTTCGTCAACATAAGGAGTAAGGAAGCTTCTGCAACCCATACAGGTAAAGCAATGTCCCTCACCGTTTTTATCAATTTTGCTCTGGAGCATAACCTTCTCCGAGATATAGTCGGGAACCATTCTCTTTGCGGTACATTTTGCAGCAAGCTCCGTAAGATACCAATACTTGCTGTCCTCTGTTATGTTATCCTCCTCAAGCACATAAATAAGCTTTGGAAACGCAGGTGTAATCCACACACCCTTTTCATTTTTTACGCCCTTGTGACGCTGTTTGAGTGTTTCTTCGATAATCATAGCGAGGTCGTGCTTTTCCTGCTCGTTTTTAGCCTCGTTAAGATACATAAACACGGTTACAAACGGAGCCTGACCGTTTGTTGTGAGCAAAGTAACAACCTGATACTGAATGGTCTGAACACCACGGTTTACTTCTTTGCGAAGTCTTTGCTCAACGATATCGTTGATTTTCTCTTCTGTGGGATGAACACCTAGTTCTTCGATTTCCGCAAGAGTTTCTCTGCGGATTTTCTCACGGGAAACCTGAACAAACGGTGCAAGATGAGCAAGGCTTATGCTCTGACCGCCGTACTGGTTACTTGCAACCTGTGCAATAATCTGAGTTGCAATGTTACACGCCGTTGAAAAGCTGTGCGGTCTTTCAATAAGCGTATCGCTGATAACGGTACCGTTCTGCAACATATCCTCAAGGTTTACAAGATCGCAGTTGTGCATATGCTGTGCAAAATAGTCCGAATCGTGGAAGTGGATAATACCTTCCTTATCAGCCTCAACAATATCAGCCGGCAAAAGCATTCTTCTTGTAAGGTCACGGCTGACCTCACCAGCCATATAGTCACGCTGAACGCTGTTGACGGTAGGGTTCTTATTTGAATTTTCCTGCTTTACTTCCTCATTATTGCACTCGATAAGCGAAAGAATTCTGTTATCGGTAGTATTTGCCTTACGAACAAGCGAGCGATTGTAGCGGTAACGCACATATCTTCTTGCAAGCTCAAACGCACCCTTTGCCATGAGCTGATCCTCAACCATATCCTGAATTTCTTCAACGGACACTGCTCTCCTGATTTTGTTGCACTTATATTCAACATAGTCGGCAACATCCTCAATCTGTTCGTCTGTAAGGAACTTGTGTTCCCCCGAACCGTTTGCTTTTTTAACGGCATTAATAATTTTTTCAATGTTAAAATCTTCTTCTGAGCCGTTACGCTTAATAATTCTCATAATCCTTCCCCTTTTTATTATTTTGTGGTACTTCCTTGGTAAAAATATCCTATATCTGTTAATCCGAATAAAAAAATAAATTTTTCAATAATGCCGTTTAAAAAATGCGTTATGTAATAAAATTGCAAGGAACCAAACTATCCCTGCAATGCAAGACCAATTATACAATAATTGCAATATAAATACTGTTGCACAGGCAACAATTATGTGATATACTATACTATATCTTGTGGCAAGACAAAAAACACCACACATTATGGAGTGTTGCAAATGATAGAAGAAATAAGCGGTGCAAGGCTTAAAAAATCAGATTTCATCGGGATAAACGAGTGTTTTAAACCTATTGAAAGAGAGTATAAAAGGGGTGAAATCATAACTACATATTCACCCGAAAATGACACAATTTGCATCATAAAAGAAGGAACTGTTTATCTGACAACCGACAATGCCGAAAATCAGCGGAGAATTATTTCTTTTTATGAAAAGGGCAACATAATCGTCACCTGCATTGTACCCGAATCAGACAACAGAATTTTTTATCTGAGTGCCAAAACAAACTGCAAAATTGATTTCGTGAAATACTCAAAATTTACAGCCTGTTGTGAAAAGCATTGCAGTAAACACCAGCGGATTATAAGTGCATACATCAAAAAATCTCATAAAAAAAGTCTTGCTCACACAGACATTCTCTGTCAGCAGACGCTGAGGAGCAAGCTTTTGACTTTTTTTGAATACATTAAAACCGAAAAAGGAAAAAACACCTTTTATCTTCCTCTCCCTCTTTCCGACCTTGCAGATTACCTTTCTGTTGACCGAAGTGCAATGATGCGTGAAATAAAAAAGATGAATGAGGAAAATATTATAATCTCCGAAAAGCGAAAAATCACAGTCATTGAAGATTTGTCAGAATGACATATGACATATATATGTATAAAAAAACATAAAAAACAAAAAATATAAATGCGTGATTTCGCCGTTTTGAGCCTGCAAAAAACTTGCAGGCTTTTTTTGTACACAACGATTAATATTGTAGTATAAAAACACCTTGCAGTCAACACGCTAAAAGAATTATAGTCAAAATAATTAATTTGACTGATTTTGAATGGAGAAAAACAAAAACACCAATTTTAATTGCAAAAACGGTAAATTTATACTGTTTTTAAATAACGCTCGACACTTTTTTTGTTAGCTAATTTTGCTACCTTTAAATTTTTCTGAATTTTTTTGACCGATTTTGCTTGACTTTTAAAAAACGGGTGTTATAATATAAGTCAAGAGGTGAGGATAATGCTTACACAGGACAGGTATCGTGCAATACTTGATTTGCTCGAAGAAAAAAATTCGGTCACGGTGTCGGAATTAACAAAGTTGCTTGACTCATCCGAGTCAACAATAAGAAGAGACCTTTCCGCTCTTGATGAGATGGGAAAGCTCACAAAGGTTTTCGGCGGTGCAACTTCAATCACCAGAAACGAGGGCGTTTTTGAAGATGCGGTAAGCAATCGTGAAACCGTTATGAGCGATGAAAAAGATGCGGTTGCAGAATACTGTGCAAAGCTTATCCATGACTCTGACTTTGTTTATATTGACGCAGGAACAACAACATTAAAGCTTGTTGACCACATTACAAATACAAACGCAACATATGTTACAAACGGCATAACACACGCCAGAATGCTTATCCACAAGGGTATGCAGACATATATAGTAGGCGGAAAAATAAAACCGCTTACCGAGGCTGTTGTGGGTGCCGAAGCAATAAAAAGCATAAACTGCTTTAACTTTACAAAAGCTTTTATGGGAGCAAACGGAATTGACATCGGTTCGGGATTCACAACCCCCGACATTGAAGAAGGTCTTATAAAAGAAACGGCAATCAACAAATCTTATATGGCATTTGTTCTTGCAGACCATTCAAAATTTCGCAGGGTGTATTCCGTAACATTTGCCCCTCTGCGAAAATGTTGTATAATCACCGACAAACTGCCTACGCCGGACTTTTCGCAGGCAACGGTGATAAAGGAGGTAAAAAATGATTTACACCGTAACGCTTAATCCGTCAATTGACTACATTGTCAGACTTGATTCGCTTGTTCCGGGAATAACAAACCGAACAACCGCCGAAGAATATTACTACGGAGGTAAGGGAATCAATGTTTCATGCGTACTTGCAGAGCTTGACCTTGAAAGTACGGCATTCGGATTTGTTGCAGGCTTTACGGGTGACGCCATTGAAAAGGGTATTCGCAACGACAGGATTATCACCGACTTTATTAAGCTTGAAAGTGGAATTTCAAGAATCAACATAAAAATCAAAGCCGGCGTTGAAACAGAAATCAATTGTCAGGGACCTCACATAAGTGAAGGCGAACTTGAAAGGCTGTTTTCAAAAATTGACAGAATATCCGACGGCGACACAATCGTAATTGCAGGAAACATTCCGAATACGATGCCTGATGATGTTTATGAAAGAATCCTTGAAAGAATCAAGGGCAAGGATGTACGAATTGTAGTTGACGCAACAAAAAAACTTTTACTCAACGCACTCAAGTACAAGCCGTTCCTCATCAAGCCGAACAGACAGGAGCTTTCCGAAATGTTCGGAGTTGAAATCAACACCGAGGATGATATTGAAAAGTATGCAAAAGAGTTGCAGAAACTCGGTGCAAAAAATGTTCTGATTTCACTCGGCGGTGACGGAGCAATGCTCATTGACGAATTTGGAAAAAGACACAAAGCAGGAGTCCTCAAAGAAAAGGTAATTAACACAGTTGGTTCGGGAGACTCAATGGTAGCAGGCTTTGTGGCAGGATATGAAAAAACAAAAAGCTACCCCTATGCGCTGAAATTGGGCAGTGTGTGCGGAAATGCAACGGCATTTCTTGACGGACTTGCCACAAAAGAAAAAATAAATGAATTGCTTGCAAAATTTTAATTAAAAAGGAGAGAAAAATATGCGTATCACAGATTTATTAAAAAAATCGGGTATTGCTCTCGGCGTTAAAGTTGCCGACAAGAGCGAAGCAATTGACAAACTTGTTTCATTACATGAAAAGTGCGGAAACCTCAAGGATGTTAAAGCCTACAAAGAGGGAATCCTCAACCGTGAAGAACTCGGCACAACAGCTGTAGGTATGGAGGTTGCAATTCCCCATGCCAAGAGCGAAGCTGTAAAAGCTCCCGCCCTCACAGCTATCACAGTCCCCGACGGTGTAGATTATGACTCACCCGACGGTAAGCCCTGTAAGCTGCTCTTTATGATTGCCGCAACAACAGACGGTGATGTTCATCTTGAAGTTCTTGCAAGACTTATGCAGCTTTTGATGCATGAAGATTTTACCGCAAAGCTTAAAGCCGCAAAAACTCCGGAAGAATTCATCTCGATTATTGACGCAAGAGAAACAGAGAAGTTCCCCGATGAACCAAAGGCAGAAGTTCCTGCAAAGAAGGGTTACAGAGTTCTTGCTATCACAGCTTGTCCAACAGGTATTGCTCATACTTATATGGCGGCTGAATCACTCCAGAAAGCCGGCGACAGCCTTAATATTCCGATTAAGGTTGAAACAAACGGTTCGGGCGGTGCAAAGAATGTGCTTACCGAAGAAGAAATTGCAAATTGTGACGGTATCATCATTGCCGCTGACATCACAATAAATCTTGCCCGTTTTGACGGCAAGCCCGTTTTACAGTGTGCCGTTTCAGACGGTATTCATAAGCCGGAAGAGCTTATCAACAAGATTGTAAACAAAGAAGTTCCAGTATATCATCACAAAGGCGGTTCTGCAGATGCTCCAAAGAAGAGAGGCGGCGCTTACGGTCACCTTATGAACGGTGTATCACATATGCTCCCGTTCGTTGTAGCAGGCGGTATCTTCATCGCAATCGCATTCCTCATTGATATTGCATGCGGTGTTAACGCACAGGAGGTTGGCAGTGCATTCGGTACGGTAACTCCTGCAGCCGCATGGTTTAAGACACTCGGCGGTGTGGCATTTAACCTTATGGTTCCTATCCTTTCCGGCTTTATCGCAATGTCAATTGCAGACCGTCCCGGTCTTCTCGTTGGTCTTGTAGGCGGTTTCCTTGCAACATCAGGCGCAACCTTTATGGATCCTGCCGCTGCAGAAACAGTTCCGTCAGGCTTCCTCGGCGGCTTGCTTGCAGGTTTCGTAGGCGGTTACTTAATGCTCGGTATTGAAAAAATGTGCGATAAGATGCCTAAGGCTCTTGAGGGTATTAAGCCCGTTCTCATCTATCCGCTTCTCGGACTCGGCGGTATTCTCGTTGTAATGTGCGCAGTCAACCCATTCATGGGTATGATTAACTCAGGTATGTCAAACGGTCTTAACGCTATTGCCTCTAACCCTGCAATGATGGTTCCGCTCTGTGCGCTCCTCGCAGGTATGATGTCTATCGACATGGGCGGTCCTTTCAACAAGGCAGCTTATGCATTCGCAACACTTAACCTTGCAAACGCAGACGATCAGGCATACATCATTATGGCAGCAGTTATGATCGGCGGTATGGTTCCTCCAATCGCAATCGCTCTTTCAAACACATTCTTCAAGAATCGTTGGACAGACGAAGAAAGAAAGAATGCTCCCGTAAACTATGTAATGGGACTTTCATTTATCACAGAAGGTGCAATTCCTTACGCAGCAGGTCATCCGCTTCAGGTTATCCCTTCATGTATCGTTGGTTCTGCAGTAGCAGGCGCACTTTCAGCTCTCTTTGGCTGTAAGCTTATGGCTCCTCACGGCGGTATCTTCGTATTCGCAACAATGCAGGGTACATGGTATTTCTACCTCCTTGCTCTTGCAATCGGTGCAGTAGTTACAATGCTTATGCTTGCACTTCTCAAAAGACCGATTAAAAAATAATTAATTTGCTATTACCCGTTTTTTGAAATGTTTTGTTCCTCGGCACCGGTGTAAAAGCCGGTGCCACCCCTCAAAACTCAAAGAACTTTCACGACATTAGATTCAAAACTTCAAAACACAAATTTATTTTATAAAGGAGATTTTATTATGGTATCAAAAGAGCTCGTACTCACAAATGCACAGGGATTTCATATGCGTCCGGCATCGGTTTTTGCAACAGCTATGGGCAAATACAGCTGTGATGTAACAATCAAATTCAACGGCAATCAGTACAACGCAAAGAGCCTTCTCAACATTATTGCGGCTTGCATCAAGTGCGGCAGTGAAATTGAAGTTGTTTGCGACGGTGCTGACGAAAACGAGGCACTTGCAGAGGCAGTACAGCTCATTGAGAGCGGTCTTGGCGAATAATGGCCCCGACAGACCAGTTACAAGAGGTGAAGATTATGCTACACGGAACAGCCGCATCCGAGGGTATCGGAATTGGTAAGGTAATGCTTATTGAAGAACATTCGCTTGAATACACTCCACGAACAGTAACAGATACTGAGGCAGAGTCACAGCGTTTTAAGGCAGCAGTAGATGCTTTTTGCTACAATACTGAAAAACAGGCAGAAAATCTTCGCAGTTCAGCCGGTGAAAAAGAGGCAGAAATTCTTGCAGGTCACATTCAGATTATCAAAGATCCGTATCTCAGCGGTGAAATTGAAAAGCTGATTGCAGACGGTCAATGTGCGGAATCTGCTCTTGAGCATATGTGCGATATGTTTATTGCAATGTTCTCGGCAGCTGACGATGAGCTTACAAAACAGCGTGCGGCTGATGTCAGAGATATCAAGAGCGGTGTTCTCGGCATTCTTCTCGGAGTAAACGAAATTAAAGTAAGCGATGCACCAAAAGGCACTGTGCTTGTTGCAAGGGAGCTTACTCCTTCTGTTACGGCAGGGATTGTAAAAGAAAACATAGCAGGCATTATTACTGAAACAGGCGGAACAACTTCCCACTCTGCAATTCTTGCAAGAGCGCTTGAGATTCCTGCCGTACTCAGTGTTGAGGGTGTCGCATCAAGCCTGAAAAACGGCGACACAGTTGTAGTTGACGGCAGTGAGGGTGCTGTAATTGTTAATCCGGATGATAACACAGTTGCAGAATACTCCAAAAAGCGTGACGCTTTTCTTGCAGAACGCAAAGAGCTTGAAAATTACAGGGGACGAGAAACAAAATCCGCAAGCGGAGAAGCTTATGAACTTTTCTGCAACATAGGAAAACCCGAAGACGCTGTCAAGGCAGTTGATGCAGACGGCGAGGGTGTCGGACTTTTCAGAACAGAGTTTCTGTTCATGGACAGAACTTCAATTCCGACAGAGGACGAACAGTTTGAGGCCTACAAAAAGGCGGCTCTTATCTTAAAGGGCAAGTCGCTGATTATCAGAACACTTGATATCGGCGGTGACAAGGACATTCCGTACCTTGGACTTGAAAAAGAAGAAAATCCGTTCATGGGTTTCCGTGCAATCAGATATTGCCTTAAAAACCGTGAACTTTTCAAATCACAGATTAAAGCCATTTTGCGTGCAAGCGCATTCGGTGACATCAAGATTATGTTCCCGCTCATCACAACTATGGATGAACTTCGTGAGGGCAAAAAGCTTGTTGCAGAATGCAAAGCCGATTTACGCAATATGGGCATAAATTTCAACGAAAACATTCAGGTTGGTGTTATGGTTGAAACAGCGTCTGCGGCAGTTATCGCAGATATGCTTGCGAAAGAGGCAGACTTCTTCAGCATCGGCACAAATGACCTCACAGGCTACACAATGGCTTGTGACAGAGGCAACAACGATGTGTCTTACCTCTACTCTCCCCTTCAGCCAAGCGTTCTCAGAATGATTAAGCGCACAATTGAGTGCGGTGTTCAGAACGGCATTTCAGTCGGAATGTGCGGTGAGGCTGCCGCAAACAAGCTGATGATTCCGTTGCTTATTTCATTCGGACTCACAGAATTCAGCGTTTCCGCTCCGTCAGTTCTCAATGTGAGAAAAATAATTTCCACATGGACAAAAGAAGAGGCAGACAAAGTTACCGAAAAGGTGCTTGAAATGAGTACACAGCAGGAAATTGTCGAATACCTCAAATCAGTTGTGTAAAACAACCAAGTTAATATGCGTTAATCTCAGTTAAATAATTTGCAAACACGATTAATCCCCGTCAGAATTTCTGACGGGGATTTGTCTTTTGGTATATTAATTAGTTTTTTCTCTGCATACTATCCCTTTTTGAAAAGACGCAGCCGCAGTAGTTTTGGCGGTAGAGGTCATATTCTTTTGAAAGGATGATTGAACGCTTGTAGCCTTCACGCTTTTTGAAGTCGCTGTACAGCCACGGAATGCCGTACTTCTCGGCAAGCTCCGCACCGATTGAATTGAGCAACTGCGCATTTTTCAGCGGACTGATTGTAAGCGTGGTTGTGAAATAATCAAAGCCGTGTTCCTTTGCATAGCGTGCAGAGGATTCAAGTCGCAGTCTGAAACATTTTTCACACCGCTTTCCGCCCTCGGGTTCATTTTCAAAACCTTTGACATACTCAAAGTAATCCTTGGGCAAATATTCGCCCTCGACCACCTTTACAGGATGTTCAAACGGCATAAGCGACACAAGACGCTTTTCTTCGCTCAGGCGGTAATTATACTCATCCGCAATCGAAATATTCGGATTGTAAAAATAGACCGTGATATCAAAATATTTTGAAAGATACTCAAGGCAGTAGGACGAACACGGGGCGCAACACACATGCAAAAGCAGTTTTGGGACTTTTCCCTCCCCCGTTATTTTGTCAATTACCCTGTCGAGTTCTTTCTGATAGTTTATCTTGTTCATACTATTATATAAATTTGCAAATGTATTCAAAAAGTTCTTCTGCTGTGTCTGCAACAAACGGCGCACCTGCGTTCATAAGCTCGTTTTTTCCCCTGAATCCCCATGAAACACCTGCCATTTTTACACCTGCATTGTTTGCCGTAAACACATCGACATCGCTGTCACCGACATAGAAACATTCTTCGGGAGTTACACCGCTCATATCGAGGAGTGCAAGCAGAGCATCAGGCTCGGGCTTTGTCTTGTACTGTGGTTTCTGTCCCCATGCCTGAGTAAACTTGTGATTTGGAAATGCTTTTTTTAGCATTTTATCAACAAATTCATCGGGCTTGTTTGAAAGCACACCTGTTTTTACACCCTTTTCTGCAAGCTTTTCAAGCATTTCAGCACAACCATCATATGCGGCAGTGTGGTCGTTGCAATGAACGGCATAGTGTCTGTCGTAATCAGCCTTGACCTTTTCAAAAAGCTCGTGGTCGGTCCACGCATCTCCCATTGCCCTTCTGATGAGCATTTCTCTGCCGTTTCCGACATATGTTTTATAATTTTCAACCGGCTTTTCTTCAAGACCGTTAAGCTTCAGACCGTAGTTCACACTTATAGCAAGATCGGTAAGCGAATTTATAAGCGTGCCGTCAAGATCAAATACTACCATTTTTACCATAAATATCACCTTAGTTTAATCCTTTTTCCTGTTCAAAAAGTATTGCTCTGCATGGTGCCGCCTCAACTCCGCCGAGCTTTATCGGAAACGCACACAAATCATATTCGCCGTCAGCCACTCCCGAAAGATTGAGATTTTCGAGAACGGCAATATCCGCTCTGCCGAGTTCAAGATGTGTTTTAACTTCATCAAACGGAGGTGCGATTGACTCGGCATCCGTACCGACAAGCACCACCCTGCTTTGTGCAAGCACAATTGCGGCAGAATGTGAAAGGTATGTTTTGCCATTTCCGCGAAAGAGTATGCGTTTTCGGCAATACGGTAACAGCTTGTCCATATCTTCGCCCGTCAGCACACCCTTGACCGTTATTACGGTGCATTTTCCGTAGAAAGTGTTGAGCCTTAAATCGGTTATTCCTTTGCCGTCAGGGCAAAAGTGGAGAGGGGCGTCAATATGCGTGCCTGCATGAACGCACATAGAAATCTGCGAAAGATTGCACTCGTCATCTTCATCAATACTTCTCAGCGGAGTCACAACAGTTTCTGGATCACCCGGATATGTTTCGGTTGTAAGAGTGTCTCTCGAAATATCATGAATATACATACATCCTTCGCCTCTTTTCTTTTTGAACATTTTTAATTAATGCAGAGCATCAGCTCCTCAGAGTCTAAGTAAAATATAACTCTGCTTAAATTCAGAACGAACCCACCGTATGAGTAAAGCGGAACATCTGCACTATGATTATACCACATATTACTGCACTTTGCACCTTTATCGGCAAAATTTCCTTGTTTTACGGCAAAAAATAACCCCACAGGAAAACCCTGTGGGGTAAATTGCAATTGTGAATTTAATCAACAGCGATTAATTATTCAACAGTAATCGGTAAACCGACATTGCCTGTTTCGTAACCGCCAACGATGTACTTCTGAACGATAGTAGCATCCTTGATTGAGATTCTGCCATCCTCGTTAGCATCACATGTCTTGAATGCGTTTGCATCATCAGCAGCAATACTCATAAGGTTGATAGCAATCTTCTGAATTGTTGTAGCATCTACAACTGTAATTGAGTAGTCACCGTCAGCATCGCCGAGAAGCGGAACACGGTTACCGTCAATCTTAATATTAGCCTTAGCACCTGAGCGTGACGGATAATCAAAGTTTGTAAGATCAAGTGTGATTGTTACATCAACGAGTGAATCTTCCGGATAACCGGCAGAAACTGTGTTAAGGAGCATATTTTCACCATTAAATGTAAGGTCAAAATCCTTGCCTATAGCAGCTGCGCTCTGCTCAGGAAGGCCCCAGTTAGCAGCCCAATCGTCGTTAACTGCAAACTTGAACTGGTATGCAGCGTCAGCAGACTCGATACCTGTGTATGTAATCTGATAAACCTTGTCAGCAATCTTAGTCATGTGGTTAACTTCAGCGTCAACACCCCATGCTACACCGTTAAGCCAGCTGTTTTCACCGTTACCAACAACTGTAATGCTGTTGATTTCAAGGTCTGTAACCATTTTAACACCGTCACCTGTTACAGCAATCTCGTTTGTAGCAGGATTGAAAGTTACAGTTACATCACAAGCACTTTCTACATCGAAAGTTACATTGTTATCTGTACCGTCAAGACCGATCCACTTCTGCTCGTCGCCTGTGTTTGCAACAACCTTGAGCTGATAGCTTTTGCCCACCGGAACAGCTGTAAATGTCTTTGTATAAACATCGCCGCTCTTTGTCATTACATTTTCGGGAGCGAGTGCAGGAGAACCCTGCCATTCATAACCTGTGAGTGACTCAACACCTGCTACAACATACTGTGTTGCGTCAGCAGGCTCTGTAGTGGGTTCTGTTGTAGGCTCAACAGTTGTAGGTTCAACAGTTGTGGGCTCAACAGTTGTAGGCTCAACAGTTGTAGGTTCTTCTGTTGCAGGAGCTGTTGTACCTGAAGGATCAATACCGAGAAGTGTAGCTACTGTTGTAAGCGGAGCACAGTCGGGATAAGCTACGGGATCAGCAAGCTCTGTTGCATACATTTCAGCATAAGCGTTGTAAACATCCATTGGCTCAGCCTCAACCTGTGCACAAATGTCAGCTACAGTTTCGGGAGTGTAGTTTTTAGCATTCTTAACAGCCCAGTTGAAAAGAGCCTGTGCAACCATTTCTGCTCTTGAAAGGTAAATCGGGAATCTGCCCTCAGTTACATGACCGAGTGATGTGATTGCAGCCTTTGGACCGTAGTTGTCGCTGTTCTTCTTCCATGTTGCAGCAAAGTCACGCTTTGATGAATCTTCGGTATTCTCAACTGTACCGCCTGTGAGGTAAATTGTGTCGCCGAGACAAGGCTTGCCGAGTGTTACATTACAGGTCTGGTGACTCTGTGATTTAGTATCAATTGTTGAGAAAATTACAGCATAGTCAGCGTTGTCTTTAAGACCGCCGTGATTTGTGCCGTCAGCTGACTTCAATTTTGCAGTATCGAAGTAGTAAAGACCTGTAGCAGTATCCTTCTTACATTTCTCTGCCTTACCCTGCCAAGATGTTTCAGGTAAATCATCACCTGCTACAGCGTAAAGGTGACAATATACTGTCTTTGTTGTTCCCCACTCTGCAGGGAGATTAGATGCGTCAAAATAGATTTTTGTGTCGGTTTCTTCAGCTGATGCAGAGAATATGGTCAAGCCTGAAAAACAGGATACAGCCATAAGAACTGCAAGCACCAAACTGAGAACCTTGGATGATTTTTTCATCGCTAATTCCTCCTTTTTTGTTACTCAAATTTCGAGTAATTACATTATATATCAAAATGTTCAGATTTACAAGTGGTTTTTGGCAAGTTTGTAAATTTTTTCTAATTCTTGTTTTAAGCCTATTGTTATGCGCTAACATTTGGTGTTTTTACTTGACAACAGTTGCAAATAATTGTATTATTTTAATGGTTATTTTTATCTATCTATCTGTTAAGAGAGGTTAAGTTATGGAAAACAGCAAAAAAACCATGGATAAAATCGTTGCCCTGTGTAAAAACAGAGGCTTTGTTTACCCGGGCTCCGAAATTTACGGCGGCCTTGCAAACACATGGGATTACGGTCCGCTCGGTGTTGCACTTAAAAACAATATCAAAAACGCATGGCTCAAAAAGTTTGTTCAGCAGAACAAATATAATGTAGGTCTTGACTCTGCAATTCTTATGAACCCGCAGACATGGGTTGCATCGGGTCATCTCGGCGGTTTCTCTGATCCGCTTATGGATTGTAAGGAATGTAAAACCCGTCACCGTGCCGACAACCTTATTGAAGATTTTGACGGTACAAATGTTGCAGGCTGGACAAATGAAGAAATGATGAATTACATCAAGGAAAAAGAGATTCCGTGTCCTAACTGCGGCAAGCACAACTTTACTGACATTCGTCAGTTCAACCTTATGTTCAAAACATTCCAGGGCGTTACAGAGGACAGCAAGAATGAAATTTATCTTCGTCCCGAAACTGCTCAGGGCATTTTCGTGAACTTCTCTAACATTCAGAGAACAAGCCGTAAGAAAGTTCCTTTCGGTGTTGCACAAATCGGTAAATCTTTCAGAAACGAAATCACTCCCGGTAACTTTATTTTCCGTGTTCGTGAGTTTGAGCAGATGGAGCTTGAATTCTTCTGCAAGCCGGGCACTGACCTTGAATGGTTTGAATACTGGAGAGGTTTCTGCCGTGACTGGCTCTATTCTCTCAATATTAAGGAAGAAAATCTCCGTCTTCGTGACCATGCAAAAGAGGAGCTTTGTTTCTACTCAAAGGCCACAACAGACTTTGAATATCTCTTCCCATTCGGTTGGGGCGAGCTTTGGGGCGTTGCCGACAGAACAGACTACGACCTTACACAGCACAGCAAAACAAGCGGTAAGACACTTGAGTATTTTGATCCGACAACAAACGAGAAGTACATTCCGTATGTTATTGAGCCGTCACTCGGTGTTGAGCGTCTTTTCCTTGCTCTTGTTGTTGAGGCTTACGATGAAGAAGTTATTGACGAAAAGGATACACGAGTTGTGTTAAGACTTCATCCGACGCTTGCTCCGTACAAAGCTTGCGTTCTTCCGCTTTCAAAGAAGCTCAACGAACAGGCAGGCAAGGTTTATGAACAGCTTTCAGCCGACTTTATGACGGATTATGACGATGCCGGTTCAATCGGCAAGCGTTACAGAAGACAGGATGAAATCGGTACTCCGTTCTGTATCACATATGACTTTGAGTCTGTTGACGATGGTTGTGTAACGGTTCGTGACCGTGACACAATGCAGCAGGAAAGAGTTGCAATTGATAAGCTCAATGATTATATCGCTGAAAAGATTAAGTTCTGATTATAATATGATATCAAAAGGACATTCCAAATGGAATGTCCTTTTTTTGCGTAGGGGCGGCTCGCCGTATAAGAACAGCGGATAACCTCAAAATTCGGGTTATCCGCTGTGTGTTTTATTCAATATAATAATCTGAATTCAATCAAATTACTTTGAGAGGTTTGTGAGAACCTTTTTGATTCTCTCAACAGCCTCAATCGTGTTTTCTCTGTCACCGAATGATGTAAGACGGAAGTAGCCGGCACCGTTTTCGCCAAAGCCCTCACCCGGAGTACCTACAACATTTGCCTCGTTGAGGAGGAGGTCAAAGAATTCCCAACTGCCCATATTGTTCGGACACTTGAGCCAGATGTAAGGTGAGTTCTTACCGCCTGTGTAGTAGATGCCGAGTTCATCAAGAGCAGATGCGATAATTCTTGCATTTTCCTGATAGTAAGAAATGTTCTCCTTGATCTGCTTCTGACCTTCTTCGCTGAATACAGCGGCAGCAGCACACTGAACAGGCCATGAAACACCGTTGAACTTTGTTGCCTGACGGCGGTACCATGTTGCATAGATATTGTGACCGTCACGCTCAAGCTCCTTAGGAATTACTGTGTAACCGCATCTTGTACCTGTGAAGCCTGCTGTCTTTGAAAGTGAGCACATTTCAATTGCGCACTTTCTTGCACCTTCGATTGCAAAAATTGAACGAGGAAGATCCTCTGTGATGAATGCCTCATACGCTGAATCGTAGAGGATTATTGCATCGTTTTTGAGAGCATAGTCAACCCATGCTTTGAGCTGTTCGGCATTGTATGCAGAACCTGTCGGGTTGTTAGGTGAGCAAAGGTAGATGATGTCTGCCTTTACATTTTCATCAGGGAGAGCGGCAAAGCCGTTTGCCTCATTTGATGTGGCATAAACAATTTCTCTGCCTGCCATAATGTTTGAGTCAACATATACGGGGTAAACAGGATCGGTTACGAGAACAATATTATCCTTTGAGAAAATGTCGCCTATGTTACCGCAGTCAGACTTTGCACCGTCTGATACAAAGATTTCGTCAGCGCCTACTGCAACACCAAAGCTCTTGTAATAATCTGAAATAGCCTGTCTGAGGAACTCGTAGCCCTCATAATCGGGATAGCCCTTGAAGGTTTCCTTGTGAGCAAGATCCTCTGCACCCTTTTTCATTGCCTCAACAACAACGGGAGCAAGCGGAAGGGTTACATCACCGATACCAAGCTTGATAACCTTTTTATCGGGATGAGCCGCAATATATGCATTTGTCTTTTTTGCAACATCTGCAAAAAGATAGTTAGGAACGAGATTGTCAAAATTTCTGTTAATCTTCATTAAAATCAGTCCTTTAAATCTGAAAGTTAAGTGGAAAAATCAATTACTTTTCAAGTGATGCCTTAATAAATTCTCTGAAAAGCGGATGAGCACGGTTCGGGCGTGACTTGAATTCGGGATGATACTGAACAGCAACGAAGAAACGGTTGTCAGGAACTTCAACAGCCTCAACAAGAAGTCCGTTAGGTGAAGTACCTGTAATCTTCATGCCTGCATTTTCAATTTCCTCTCTGAAATCGTTATTGAACTCATAACGATGACGGTGACGCTCTGAAATTTCATGCTGACCGTAAGCCTTAGCCATAAGCGAATCGGGCTTGATAACACACGGATATGCACCAAGACGCATTGTGCCGCCCATATCCTCAATGCCTTCCTGTTCAGGCATAAGGTCGATAACATTATGCTTGCCCTCTGGTGTAAACTCACCGCTGTTGGCATCAGCATAGCCGAGAACATCTCTTGCGTATTCGATTACTGCAGTCTGCATACCGAGACAAATTCCGAGATACGGAATATCATGCTCACGGGCATATTTTGCAGCCATAATCTTACCTTCGATACCTCTGTTACCGAAGCCGCCCGGAACAAGAATACCGTCAACATCACCGAGAAGCTCGTCAACCTTGTACTTTGTGAGAAGTTCGCAGTCAACCCACTTGATTTCAACTTCAGCGGAATTTTCATAGCCACCGTGACGAAGTGCCTCTGCAACAGAAAGATATGCGTCATGGAGAGCAACATACTTACCGCAAAGAGCAATCGTGCATTTCTTTGTACGGTTGTTGATACGGCTAAGCATTTCTTCCCACTCGGAAAGGTCGGGCTTTTTGTCCGTTACAATATTGAGCTCACGACATACAACATTTGAGAAATTGCTCTTTTCAAGCATAAGAGGTGCCTGATAAAGCGTTGGGAGAGTAATATTTTCGATTACACAATCCGGCTTTACATTGCAGAAAAGTGCAATCTTGTTGAAAATGCTCTCCTCAAGAGGTTCGTCACAACGAAGAACGATGATATCGGGATTGATACCGAGTGAACGAAGCTCTTTTACAGAATGCTGTGTCGGCTTTGATTTGTGTTCCTCACTGCCCTTGATATAGGGAACGAGAGTTACATGAATAAAGATGCTGTTCTCTCTGCCGACTTCAAGAGATACCTGACGGATAGCCTCAAGGAACGGCTGGCTTTCGATATCGCCCACCGTACCGCCGATTTCCGTAATTACAACATCGGCATTGGTCTTTTCACCTACATTGTAGATAAAAGACTTAATTTCATTTGTGATGTGAGGAATTACCTGAACTGTCTTGCCGAGGTAGTCGCCGTGACGCTCCTTTTCAAGAACATTTGAGTAAACCTTACCTGTTGTGAGGTTTGAATACTTGTTAAGGTCCTCATCAATAAAACGCTCATAATGGCCGAGGTCGAGGTCGGTTTCTGCACCGTCCTCCGTTACATATACCTCGCCGTGCTGATACGGGCTCATTGTACCCGGATCGACATTGATATACGGGTCAAGCTTTTGAGCAACAATCTTGAGCCCTCTTGCCTTTAAAAGTCTGCCGAGAGAAGCGGCTGTGATACCCTTGCCAAGACCGGATACAACACCGCCTGTTACAAATATATATTTTTTATTCTTTTTATGTTCGGTTATCTCCACGATTACACCTCAACTTCGCCTTCAAATACTTTTTCCGCATTACCTGTCATATATACCGTTTCATCAGTATAGTTGATAATAAGATCGCCGCCCTTGAGCTTAATCTTGATGTCTTCGCCCTTTTTGCAGAAACCGTTTTCACAAGCGGCAACCGCAACGGCACAAGCGCCTGTACCGCAAGCCCATGTTTCGCCTGAGCCACGCTCCCACACTCTCATCTTGATTGTATGGTCATCGAGAACTGTTACAAATTCTGTATTCACTCTTTCAGGGAAGAGCTTATCGTTTTCAAACTCCGGTCCTACGGTTTCAATGTCAAGATTATCAATATCGTCCATGAATACCACGCAGTGTGGGTTGCCCATTGATACGCAGGTGATGTTATAGTTCTTGCCTGCAATTTCAACAGGTCTGTCAACAACCTTGTCACCGTCGAGAACAACAGGAATTTCCTTCGGATCAAGAATAGCCTTGCCCATATCAACTCTGAGACGGTTAACCTTTCCGCCTGAAGTATAAGCCTTGAGTTTCTTGATACCGCTGAGTGTTTCAATTGTAATTTCATCTTTTTCGTTGATATCGACCATACCGTGGTCATAGAGGAACTTACCTACGCAACGGATACCGTTACCGCACATTTTACCCTCTGAACCGTCAAGGTTGTACATTTTCATCTTTGCATCTGCAACCTTTGAAGGGCAAACAAGAATAATACCGTCACCGCCGATACCGAAATGTCTGTCGGAAAGTCTTACGGCAAGCGCCTCGGGGTTGCTGATTTCCTGATCAAAAGTGCTGCAATAGATATAGTCATTGCCTATACCCTGCATCTTAGTGAATTTTAACATAAGCTTTTCCTCTCTCATGTGGTTAATGTCGATAAGCTCCGTGCTGTGCTGTGAATAGTGGCTCTTGAGGCAATCTGCAAGTGCATTTGCCGTGTCAAGAGATGTAAGACACGGAATATTTCTTTCAACAGTCTTACGACGAATTTTAACAGAATCTCTTGAAGGAATTCTGCCCTTTGCAGATGTTGAAATAACATACTGAATCTTGCCCGATTCAATGAGTGTAAGAGTATTGTTTGTCTTGGACTCGTGAATTTTCTTTACGCTTACAGCGTCAATGCCGTACTTTTTGAGTACATCCGCTGTACCCTCTGTTGCGTAGATTCTGAATCCGAGGTCGTAGTATTTCTTGGCAATTTCACCGATTTCAGCCTTATCCGAATTACGGACTGTGATGAACACACCGCCCTTTTTCTTCATCTTGTAGCCTGCACCGATGAGACCCTTATAGAGAGCCTCCTCAAGTGTGCCTGCAACACCGAGAACTTCACCTGTTGACTTCATCTCGGGACCGAGGTGGTTATCAACATTGATAAGCTTTTCAAAGCTGAATACGGGAACCTTAACCGCAATGTAAGGACTCTTTCTGTAAAGGCCTGTGCCGTAGCCCATATCTTTGAGCTTTTCACCGAGCATTGCTCTTGTTGCAAGGTCAACCATAGGAACGCCTGTTACCTTACTGATGTAAGGGATTGTTCTTGAAGAACGGGGATTTACCTCGATAACATAAAGTTCGTCTTTATAGATAAGGTACTGAATGTTTACAAGTCCCTTTGTACGGAGTTCGATTGCAAGGTTCTTTGAGCTTTCAATAATAATCTGAGTCATTCTGTCTGAGAGATTCCATGCCGGATAAACCGCAATTGAGTCGCCCGAGTGAACACCGGCACGCTCGATATGCTCCATAATACCCGGAATAAGAATATCTTCACCGTCACAAATGGCGTCAACTTCAAGCTCTGTACCCTGAAGGTACTTATCAATAAGAATCGGATTTTCGATATTCTGTGCAAGAATGATTGCCATATACTCTTTGACATCATCTTCGTTGAATGCAATAATCATATTCTGACCGCCGAGAACATATGACGGACGGAGAAGAACAGGATAACCGATTTTGTCTGCAACATCGAGAGCCTCGTCTGTTGTCATAACCGTTACGCCACGGGGACGCTTGATGTGATACTTTTCAAGAAGCTCGTCAAAACGCTCTCTGTCCTCTGCCATATCAATGGCATCGTATGATGTGCCGAGAATATTTACACCGTTGTCGCTGAGGAACTTTGTAAGTTTAATGGCGGTCTGTCCGCCGAATGCAACAACTACACCGAACGGATTCTCTGTCTTTATTATGCCCATAACATCTTCGGTTGTGAGCGGTTCAAAATAAAGTCTGTCGGCTGTGTCAAAGTCTGTTGATACTGTTTCAGGGTTGTTGTTTACGATAACAACATCGTAGCCTGCCTTTTTAAGCGCCCATACGCAGTGAACAGACGCATAGTCAAATTCGATACCCTGACCGATTCTGATAGGACCCGAACCGAATACGATAACTGTTTCCTTATCGCTCTTCTGCTCTCTGATGAATTCCTCAGCTTCATTTTCCTTATCAAATGTTGAATAGAAGTAAGGAGTTTCAGCCTCAAATTCTGCGGCGCAGGTATCAACCATTTTATAAACAGGAATAAGCGGATTTTCAACCTTCCTGCCTGTGATTTTTTCAATTGTTCTGTCAAGGAATCCATTGTTCTTGGCACGAACATAGAGATCCTCCGTAAGCTCGCCGTTTTTGAGTTCGTTTTCAACGGCAATAAGATTTTTGAGCTTTTCAAGGAACCACTCGTCAATGAGAGTGATGTTGTGAATCTGTTCTACTGTAATGCCTCTCTTGAGAGCCTCATATACGCAGAAGATTCTTCTGTCATCGCAAACGCTGAGTCTGTCATAAACCGATGCGTTTGAAAGCTCTGCAAATTCCTTGTCGTTGAGAGTATCATGAGAAATCTCGGCACCTCTTACAGCTTTCATAATAGCCTGCTCAAATGTCGGAGCAATAGCCATAACCTCGCCTGTTGCCTTCATCTGAGTACCGAGTGTTCTCTTTGCATATACAAATTTATCGAAAGGCCATTTCGGGAATTTTACAACAACATAGTCAAGTGCCGGCTCAAAGCAAGCGTATGTTGTACCTGTAACGGCATTCTTGATTTCATTAAGTGTGTAACCGATAGCAATTTTAGCGGCAACCTTTGCAATAGGATAACCTGTTGCCTTTGACGCAAGTGCCGATGAACGGGATACACGGGGATTAACCTCGATAACCGCATATTCAAATGTTTCGGGGTTGAGTGCGAACTGGCAGTTACAACCGCCCTCTACCTTAAGCGCAGAGATAATGTTGAGAGCCGCACTTCTGAGCATCTGATATTCCTTGTCGGCAAGTGTTACCGTAGGAGCGATAACGATTGAGTCGCCTGTGTGAACGCCTACAGGATCGAAGTTTTCCATTGAGCAGACAGTAATAACATTTCCGTCGCTGTCACGCATAACCTCAAACTCGATTTCCTTCCAACCTGAGATACATTTTTCAACAAGCACCTGTGTGATAGGAGAAAGTTCAAGACCGTTTGAAGTGATTTCACGAAGCTCTTCCTCGTTATCGACAATACCGCCGCCTGTACCGCCGAGTGTGAATGCAGGACGGATAATTACAGGATAACCAATTTCATCGGCAAACTTAACAGCTGATTCAACATCTGTAACAACAAGTGAAGGAATAACAGGCTGACCTATTTCAATCATTGTGTCCTTAAAAAGCTGTCTGTCCTCTGCCTTGTCAATTGTTTCGGGGTTTGCACCGAGAAGCTGAACATTGTATTTATCAAGAAAACCCTCTTTTGCAAGCTGCATTGAAAGGGTAAGACCCGTCTGACCGCCGAGGGTTGAAAGAAGGCTGTCAGGGCGTTCCTTTTTGATGATTCTCTTAACTGTTTCAAGTGTCAACGGCTCAATGTAGATTTTATCAGCCATTGCGTTATCAGTCATAATTGTAGCAGGGTTTGAGTTTACGAGAATAACCTCAAGTCCTTCTTCTTTAAGCGCACGGCAAGCCTGTGTGCCTGCATAGTCAAATTCGGCAGCCTGACCGATTACGATAGGGCCCGAACCGATTACCATAACTCGTTTGATATTCTTTTTGAGTGGCATATAATCATTCCTCGTTCAAGTAATTATTGTATCTGTTCTTATGCTGAATAGTAATCCGAATTTCGGACTCTTATTTTTTGTTGTTCTTCATCAATTCAATAAAACGGTCAAACAAAAATGCTGTATCGTGAGGACCGCCGCAAGCTTCCGGATGGAACTGAACCGAGAAAGCAGGCATATTTGTGTAGTTTACGCCCTCGCAGGTGTTATCATTACCGTTTACAAAGCTTACTTTGCCGTTTTCGGGCATACTGTCGCTTACAACAGCGTAGCCGTGGTTCTGTGATGTAATGTAAACTCTGCCTGTTTCAACCTCTTTTGCAGGCTGGTTTGCACCTCTGTGACCGTACTTGAGCTTTTCTGTTTTTGCACCCTGTGAAAGTGCAAGGAGCTGATGACCGAGACAGATACCGAAGGTCGGAATCCCGAAGTCACAAAGCTTTTTGAGCTCTGCAATAATCTCTGTGTTGTCCGAAGGATCTCCCGGTCCGTTTGAAAGCATTACGCCGTCGGGATTCATAGCCTTAATTTCATCCGCTGTTGTGTGGGCGGGAACGACTGTAAGGTTACAACCTCTCTTAACAAGCTCTCTGCCGATGTTATGCTTTGCACCAAAATCCATAAGCACAACATTGAGGTCGCCGTTTTCAGCGTCAAAATGCTCTTTTTCTTTTATAGTAGTGCTTTCAACAGCCTCTGTAATAACATAGTTCTTAATCTCGTCAAGTTCTTCCTTTGTTACATCGGGAGAATAGGAGATTTTGCAGTTCAGAACACCGTATTCACGCACAATTCTTGTGAGCGCACGGGTGTCAATTCCGTAAATGCCGGGAATTCCCGACTCTTTTAAAAAGGTGTCAAGATCACCCTCACAACGGAAGTTTGAAGGAACTTGGCACCATTCTCGTACAATATAACCTTTCAGTGACGGAGAGTCACTCTCAAAATCGGCAGGGATAACACCATAGTTGCCGATTAAAGGGAATGTCTGAATAACCACCTGACCGTAATAGCTGGGGTCGGTGAGTGTTTCAAGATAACCTGTCATTGCTGTAGTAAAGACAAGTTCTCCCGTAGTTTCTTTTTCGGCACCAAACGCCTTGCCCTCAAAAACTGTTCCGTTTTCAAGGATTAAGTATGCCGCACGGCTCATAAAAACACATTCCTTTCAATAAACTAAAAAAATCGCAGTCAGTTCTCATATGTTCTGATAACCTGCTTTGCAACCTCAAGCTTGCTTGTTCTGAGATCCATAGCCTGTTTTTCAAGATAGCGATGCGCCTGATCTTCGGACATATTAAGGCAGGTAATAAGCAGGAACTTTGCTCTGTTTATTATCTTCATATCCGCAACCATATGCTTGAGCTTTTCATTTTCCTCAATCACACGGAACATACGCATCTTAAAACATTCCGTAAACTGCAAAAAGTGGTGAAACAGGTGCTTGTTTACGGGCTTTGCAATAACAAGAACACCGTGCTCCGTAAGTGCGTCGTTCACATAATCAGCATTTCGCTGCGGAACGATAATCACAACACTTGAACGGGTTGTTCCGGCAAAGTACTTTGAAAGCTCAATGCCGTTTTCCTTTTCAAGCGGTGCATTGACGCAGATGAGGTCAAAAATCTCACCCTTTGCAAGCTCCTTAGCCTCCTGTGAGGTTTGGCAGACGGAAATCTCCGTATAGCCTTCGCTTCCGAGCAATTGTGACAAAGAAACGGCACTCTGTTCAGAGTGTGAAATCAACAAAGCATTTTTCAAGAACCTCACCACCGCATATTGTTTCATTCATCTTATTATTTTACAAGATTAACCCCTATTGTTATTTACTTAAAGGAATTATGACAATATTTTTTACAATTTTGTAAAAACATTTTCATTGCAAATTTGTTTTACACTTTTCAACATTTTTCGGGCTTTACAACAAATTGTCTTTTCATTATTATTTATGGTTTTAAGCTGTATAATTCAAATATCCTTCATAGTGTAAACTTTGATTTTTAACACTATATATAGTATAGAGCCAAAACACCCCGAACAGCTATTGCCGTTCGGGGTGTTTTGGTTTATGTGAATTAAAAAGGATAGGTTAATTAAGCTACCATGGATTATTCAATATCCTGCATAGCGTCGTAGCCTGTTTCGCCTGTTCTAACCTTAACAACATCTTCAACATCATAGATAAAGATTTTGCCGTCACCGATGTGACCTGTGTAAAGTGCCTTAACAGCCGCATCAACAACTGCCTTTACAGGAACCTTGCAAACTACGATTTCAACCTTCATCTTAGGAAGGAGGTTACTTTCAATAGCAACACCACGGTAATACTCTGCTTTACCCTTCTGAGCACCGCAACCGAGTACCTGAGATACTGTCATACCTGTGATGCCGAGCTTATCCATTTCTTCTTTAAGAGCTTCAAGCTTTGACTGCTTGAGAAGAATGTCAATCTTAGTAATCTTTGTGCCGTCGGTAGCCATATCATACTTGCCGGCAAGCTGAACGGGAACTGCCTGAGTTACAGGAACATTGCTGTCAACATCAAATGTTTCATCAAGTGAAGCTGTACCGACACCGATTGGCATAAAGTCTGCATATGCGCTGATAAGACCGTGCTCGCAGATATCAAGGCCCTTCATTTCTTCGTCCTTTGTAACACGAAGACCTACTGTCTTTTTGATGATTGTGAATACGATAATCATGCAAACAACTGTCCAAGCTACGATTGTAACAATACCGAGAGCCTGCTTACCAAGCTGAGCAAAGCCACCGCCGTAGAAAAGACCTGTAACACCGTTCTGACCGTTACCTGTTGCGAAAAGACCTACTGCAAGGCCGCCCCACATACCGTTTACGCCGTGTACCGAGAATGCGCCGACAGGATCATCTATTTTAAGCTTGATATCAACAAATTCAACTGCTACTACGATGAGGATACCTGAAACGATACCGATAACTGCTGCGCCGATTGCGTCAACATCTGCACAACCTGCCGTGATTGCTACAAGACCTGCGAGTGATGCGTTAAGACACATTGAAACATCAGGCTTGCCGTTCTTGATCCATGTAAAGAGCATGGTTGTTACTGTTGCAACTGCCGGAGCAATTGTTGTTGTAAGAAGAATCTGACCGAGACGAGCGCCGTCTTCAGCAGCGGCACCGTTAAAGCCGTACCATGCAAACCAAAGAATGAATACACCGAGAGCACCGAGTGTGATGCTGTGACCGGGGATAGCGTTTACCTTGCCGTTCTTGCCGTATTTACCGATACGGGGTCCGAGAATGATTGCGCCGACAAGTGCCGAGATACCGCCGACCATATGAATTACGATTGAACCTGCAAAGTCGATACAGCCGAGCTGTGCAAGCCAACCCTGACCGTTCCAAACCCAACCTGCTTCAATCGGGTAAACAACGAGTGAAATAATTGCGCTGTAAACACAGTATGCCGAAAATTTTGTACGCTCTGCCATAGCACCTGAAACGATAGTAGCTGCTGTAGCACAGAATACAAGCTGGAATACGAATGAGTTCCAATCAAAGTTCATCCAATCTGTGAACATATTGAGGTTGGGAACACCGATGAATCCTGCAACATAGTCCTCAGACATCATAAGTCCGAAGCCTAACAAGCTGAATACAACCGTACCGATACAAAAGTCCATCAGGTTTTTCATAATGATGTTGCCTGCGTTTTTAGCTCTTGTAAAACCGGTTTCAACCATTGCGAATCCGCACTGCATAAAGAACACGAGTAATGCGCCGATCATAAACCAGACGCCTGTGCCTCCATAAATTAGTTCTGCCATATAAATCTCTCCTTTTATCAAAATAACAAAAACGGCGTGGAGTTGACAGTTTAATTCTGTCAATCACACGCCGTTGTGTTACCTGTTATACAATATAAATAATGTTATTTAGTATAAATAGAGGTTCTATCAATCACACACCGAAAAGAAGTTCGCCGTATGAAGGATAAGGCCAGTATTCCGAAGCTGTTTCTGTTTCCATTGCGTCACCGACAGCTCTGAGTTCCTGCATAAGTGCAAATACTGTTTCTCTGTAGTACTTAGCATACTTGAGGTTGTCATCGCTGTAGTCGCTTGCCTTGATAACAGCCTCTTCAAGCTCTGCAGTTTTCTTTGAGAAACATACAAGTTTGTTTGAAAGGCTTGTAATAAGGTCTTCCTCAACACTTGTAGGAATAGCGTCTGAAAGTGCCTTCTTGGCAAGTGCTGTATCCGTAAGATCTCTTACATATGATGTAACGGCAGGAAGAATGTTCTTCTTAGCCATATCAATCATTGTGAGAGCCTCAATGTTAATCTGCTTAGAATAGCTTTCAAGCTCAATTTCATATCTTGCACGGATTTCGTCTGCCGAACAAATCTTATTCTTAACAAAGAGGTCAACATTCTTCTTGTCAAGGAAGTGTTCCATTGCGTCAGGAAGTGACTTGAGGTTAAGAAGTCCTCTTCTTTCAGCCTCTTCAACCCACTCGGGAGCGTAGTTGTTGCCGTTAAAGATAATGTTCTGATGCTCTGTGAATACTTTCTTAACAAGAGCCTTGATAGCTGCGTCCATATCATCCGCATCTTTAAGCTCATCGTAGAACTCTGAAAGTTCTTCGGCTACCATAGTGTTGAGCATATAGTTAGGACAGGCAATGTTAAGTGAAGAACCAAGTGCTCTAAATTCAAACTTATTACCTGTGAATGCAAAAGGTGATGTACGGTTACGATCCGATGTGTCCTTCATAAAGTCAGGAAGAACATCAACGCCTGTTCTCATCTTCTGCTTACCCTTGCTTACATATTCTCTGTCATTGATGATTGAATCAACGAGTTCGCCGAGGTCATCACCGAGATACATTGAAATGATTGCAGGCGGTGCTTCGTTAGCGCCGAGACGGTGGTCGTTACCTGCCGATGCAACCGTGATTCTGAGAAGATCCTGATACTCGTGAACAGCCTTTACAACTGCTGCAAGGAAAAGCTGGAACTGAAGGTTGTTTTCAGGAGTCTTGCCGGGATCAAGAAGGTTTTCGCCTGTGTTGGTTGAAATTGACCAGTTGTTGTGCTTACCGGAACCGTTAACACCTGCAAACGGCTTTTCGTGAAGAAGACAAACAAGACCGTGTCTTTCGGCAACCTTCTTCATAACTTCCATTGTAAGCTCGTTGTGGTCGGTTGCAATGTTTGTTGTTGTGAAGATAGGAGCAAGCTCGTGCTGTGAAGGAGCAACTTCGTTATGCTTTGTCTTTGCAAGGATACCGAGTTTCCAGAGTTCCTCGTCAAGGTCTTTCATATAAGCAGCAACTCTTGTCTTGATTGCACCGAAGTAATGGTCGTCAAGTTCCTGTCCTTTAGGAGCTTTTGCACCGAAAAGTGTTCTGCCTGTATAAATAAGATCCTCTCTCTGGTCGTAAGCGTCCTTATCAATAAGGAAGTATTCCTGCTCCGGACCTACTGTTGTTGTAACTCTTGTAACATTTTCTTTGCCGAGAAGATGAAGAATCTTTACAGCCTCTGTATTCATTCTCTCCATTGAACGAAGAAGAGGAGTTTTCTTATCGAGAACCTCGCCTGTATAAGAACAGAATGCTGTAGGAATGTAAAGTGTTCCGTCCTTAACGAATGCATATGATGTCGGATCCCATGTTGTATAGCCTCTTGCCTCGAATGTGGCACGAATACCGCCGCTCGGGAAAGAAGAAGCATCAGGCTCGCCCTTTACAAGCTCTTTACCTGAGAACTCCATGATAACCTGACCTTCACCGTTCGGTGCGATAAAGCTGTCATGCTTTTCGGCTGTGATACCTGTCATCGGTTGGAACCAGTGTGTGTAGTGGGTACAGCCCATCTCAACTGCCCAGTCCTTCATAGCAGCCGCAACAACATTTGCAACGCTGAGGTCAAGCGGTTCACCGTTCTGGATTGTCTTTTTCAAAGCCTTGTAAGTTGACTTTGGAAGTCTTTCCTGCATCTTCTGGTCATTAAATACCATGCTGCCAAAAATTTCGGGAACTTTTGCCATTTTAATTCTCTCCTATCCATTTTGAAAATAAATTTTAATGGTCTGATTTTTGCTTTATAAAAACAGAAAAGGACACTGTAAGCCTCAGCTCACAGCGCCCTTGCTGTCTTTGATGTTGTTAGTATATTCCACTTTTGCGAATTTGTCAATACATTTTTTGAAAAAAGTTTTGAAATTGCAAGTTTTATTAAATTTCCTGCAAAATTAAGCTGAAACACCGATAAGAGTTGCATATTTTCTACAATAATCACAGTAAAATGAAAGTTTTACCCTTAAAAGTTGCAATTTTCCTCTATTTTCCCTTGACAAAGCACAATGTATAGTTATATAATCTAAGTGCTGATTTTCCTTAATCAAAGACGACAAGGCATTTCAGAATATCAGCCGACCTGCACATTCACCTTTGCAGGATATAGCACAGGCTGAGCATAGCGGTTTTACCGCTGAGAAGAGATTGGGCATTTTACAATTACATATATATGATTGATTATTAACCGGCAGAACATTAATTGCCACTTTGAACCGATAAGTTTACGAAAGCAAACTTCCTTTTACATATATATGTATATAAAAAGTCCGCTGAATAATTTTTGTGATTAACAGGAAAGGGTGATCATTAATGGAACAGACAGTCAGAGAGAACAACAAGACTCTGTATTCTCCGAAGTTTGAACATGATAACTGCGGTATCGGAGCTGTTGTTAATATTAAGGGTATCAAGTCACACGACACCGTGGCAAACGCTCTGACAATTGTTGAAACTCTCGAACACAGAGCAGGTAAGGATGCCGAAGGCAAAACAGGTGACGGCGTAGGTATTCTTCTCCAGATTTCACACAAATTTTTTAAGAAGGCAGCTGCTGAAATCGGCATTAAGCTCGGTTCCGAAAGAGATTACGCTGTAGGTATGTTCTTCTTCCCTCAGAATGAGCTTGCAAGAAATCAGGCAAAGAAGATGTTTGAAATCATTGCAGAAAAAGAAGATCTTACAGTTCTCGGTTGGAGAAATGTTCCGTCAAAGCCCGAGGTACTCGGTCACAGAGCTGTTGAATGTATGCCTGCAATTATGCAGTGCTTTATCAAAAGACCTCACGGTGTAAAAAGAGGTCTTCCGTTCGACAGAAAGCTCTATGTTGCAAGAAGAGTTTTTGAACAGAGTAATGAAGACACATATGTAGTTTCGCTTTCAAGCAGAACTATTGTATATAAAGGTATGTTCCTTGTCGGCGATCTCCGTAACTTCTTCCTTGATCTTCAGGACGAGGATTACGAGTCTGCAATCGCTATGGTTCACTCCCGTTTTTCAACCAACACAAATCCAAGCTGGCAGAGAGCTCATCCTAACAGAATGATTGTTCACAACGGTGAAATCAACACAATCAGAGGCAACGCTGACAAGATGCTTGCCCGTGAGGAAACAATGCGTTCGGAGCATCTCAAGGGCGACCTTGACAAGGTTATCCCTGTTGTAAACACAGAGGGTTCAGACTCTGCAATGCTTGATAATACACTTGAATTTCTCGTAATGAGCGGTATGGAGCTTCCTCTTGCCGTTATGATTACAATTCCGGAGCCGTGGGATAATAACGGCACAATGAGCCAGAAGAGAAAGGACTTCTATCAGTATTATGCAACAATGATGGAGCCGTGGGACGGTCCTGCGTCAATCCTTTTCTCTGACGGCGACATTATGGGTGCGGTTCTTGACCGTAACGGTCTGCGTCCGTCAAGATATTACATCACGGATGACGGCAACCTCATTCTTTCATCGGAAGTCGGCGCACTTCCTATTGATCCCGCAAAGATTGTTACAAAGGAAAGACTTCGCCCGGGCAAAATGCTCCTTGTCGATACGGTTCAGGGCAGACTCATTGATGACGATGAACTCAAAGAATATTATGCGTCAAAACAGCCTTACGGCGAATGGCTCGACAGTAATCTTGTTTGTCTTAAAGACCTCAAAATTCCTAATATGAAGGTTGAGGAGCATTCATATAAAGAAAGACAAAAACTCCAGAAGGCTTTCGGATATACCTACGAAGATGTTATGACATCAATCCTTCCTATGGCAAAGAACGGCACAGAGTCAATTGCCGCAATGGGTACAGACAGTCCGCTTGCAGTTCTTTCAAAAGAACCGCAGCCGCTTTTCAACTACTTCAAACAGCTCTTTGCACAGGTTACAAACCCGCCGATTGACGCAATCCGTGAGGAAGTTGTAACATCAACAACAATTTATATCGGCGAGGACGGCAACATCCTTGAGGAGCGTCCCGAAAACTGCAAGGTTATGAAGATTCACAACCCGATTCTTACATCAACCGATATTCTCAAAATCAAGAATATGCACATTCCGGGCTTTAAGGTTGCGGTTATCCCAATTCTCTACTACAAGAACACAAGACTTTCAAAGGCTGTTAAGCGACTTTTCATTGAAGCTGACAAGGCTTACAATGACGGTGCAAATATTCTTATCCTCTCCGACAGAGGAGTTGACGAAAACCATCTTGCAATTCCGTCACTTCTTGCAGTATCCGCTCTTCATCAGCACCTTGTTGCAACAAAGAAGAGAACTTCACTTGCAATGATACTTGAAAGTGGTGAGCCGAGAGAAGTTCATCATTTTGCAACACTTCTCGGCTACGGTGCAAGTGCAATCAACCCGTATCTTGCTCAGGAAACAATCCACGAGCTTATCGGCGATGACCTTCTTGACAAGGACTACTACGCAGCAGTTGACGATTACAACAGCGCAGTTCTCCACGGCATCGTAAAGATTGCGTCAAAAATGGGTATTTCAACAATCCAGTCATATCAGGGCTCACAGATTTTTGAGGCTATCGGTATCGGCAAGGATGTTATTGACGAATACTTCACAGGCACAGTCAGCAGAATCGGCGGTATCACAATCAAGGATATCGAAAAGAATGTTGACAAACTTCACACAGCGGCATTTGATCCGCTTGACCTCGGTGTAAGCGATGAGCTTGAATCCCGTGGTTCACACAAGTTCAGAAGCGGCAAAGAGGAACACCTCTACAATCCGCAGACTATATATATGCTCCAGCAGGCAACAAGAACAGGCGACTATGAGCTTTACAAAAAGTATTCTCATATGATTTCCGAAGAAATGGATCCTGTAAACATCAGAGGTCTTTTCGACTTCAACTTTGCAGAAACTCCTGTTCCGCTTGATGAGGTTGAAAGCGTTGATTCAATCGTAAAGCGTTTCAAGACAGGCGCTATGTCCTACGGTTCAATCTCACAGGAGGCTCACGAAACACTTGCGATTGCAATGAATCAGCTTCACGGCAAGTCAAACTCCGGTGAGGGCGGCGAAAGCCTTGAACGACTTCTCACAAAAGGACAGAAGGTTGACAGATGTTCTGCAATCAAGCAGGTTGCGTCAGGTCGTTTCGGTGTTACATCAAGATACCTCACATCTGCAAACGAAATTCAGATTAAAATGGCTCAGGGTGCAAAGCCGGGCGAAGGCGGACATCTTCCGGGCAAAAAGGTTTATCCCTGGATTGCAAAAACCCGTCATTCAACACCGGGTGTATCGCTCATCTCTCCCCCACCGCACCACGACATTTACTCAATCGAGGACCTTGCACAGCTTATCTACGACCTCAAGAATTCTAACAAAGACGCAAGAATCTCTGTTAAGCTCGTTTCGGAATGCGGTGTAGGTACGGTTGCCGCAGGCGTTGCAAAAGCAGGTGCAGGCGTAATCCTTATTTCAGGTTATGACGGCGGTACAGGCGCTGCTCCGAGAAACTCAATCTACAATGCAGGTCTGCCGTGGGAACTCGGTCTTGCCGAGGCTCATCAGACGCTCATTATGAACGACCTTCGTAACAAGGTTGTTATTGAAACCGACGGTAAGCTTATGAACGGCCGTGATGTTGCAATTGCCGCAATGCTCGGTGCAGAGGAATTCGGTTTTGCAACTGCTCCGCTTGTAACTCTCGGTTGTGCAATGATGAGAGTATGTAACCTTGATACCTGCCCGTTCGGTGTTGCCACACAGAACCCCGAGCTCAGAAAAAGATTCTGCGGCAAGCCCGAATATGTAATAAACTTTATGAAGTTTGTAGCAAGCGAACTTCGTGAATATATGTCAAAGCTCGGTGTAAAAACCGTTGATGAGCTTGTCGGAAGAATTGACCTCATCAAGAGAAAAAAAGGCATCACAGGACAGGCTGCCGAGGTTGACCTTTCTAACATTCTTGATACAAACTTTGTTTCGGAAAAGGTTGAATACAACAAAAAGAGCCTTTATGATTTCAAGCTTGAATCAACACTTGACGAGAGAATCCTCTGCAAAGAATTTGCAAAGGTTCTTGCAAAAGGCACAAAGAAAAAGGTTGAAGTCAATGTTAAGAACACTGACCGTTCATTCGGTACAATCTTCGGTTCTGAGGTTACAAGAAAGCATTACAACAACCTTGATGACGATACATTTACAGTAGTCTGCAACGGTTCGGGCGGTCAGAGCTTTGGCGCATTCATTCCAAAGGGACTCACACTTGAACTTGTGGGCGACTCAAACGACTACTTCGGCAAGGGACTTTCAGGCGGTAAGCTGGTAGTTTATCCTCCGAAGAACTCAACATTTGACGCAGGTAACAACATCATCATCGGTAATGTTGCACTTTACGGTGCAACAAGCGGCAAGGCATTCATCAACGGTGTTGCAGGCGAGCGTTTCTGCGTAAGAAACTCAGGCGCAACGGCAGTTGTTGAGGGTGTCGGCGACCACGGTTGTGAATATATGACAGGCGGTCGGGTTGTTGTTATCGGCAAAACAGGCAAAAACTTTGCCGCAGGTATGTCCGGCGGTGTTGCCTATGTTCTTGATGAAGAAAGAGATCTTTACACAAAGCTTAACAAGGAAATGGTTCACTTCTCGGAAGTATCCGAAAAGTACGATATAATCGAACTCAAGACGCTTATTGAAGAACATGTTGCAGCAACAGGTTCACAGAGAGGCAAGAAAATCCTTGATAACTTTGACGAGTATCTTCCGAAATTCAAGAAGATTATTCCGCACGACTACAAGAGAATGATGGCTGCAATTGCCGCTTATGAAGAAAAAGGTCTTACAAACGAGCAGGCACAGATTGAAGCTTTCTACGAAATTGTGAATAATAAATAAGGAGGGGATATTTATGGGAAAGCCAACAGGATTTATGGAATATAAGCGTGAGGATGCCCCGGCATACTCCGTAAAAGAAAGAATCAAAAATTTTGACGAATTTCACGATCCCCTCAGCAAAGAGGATCAGCAAAAACAGGGTGCAAGATGCATGGACTGCGGCGTGCCTTTCTGTCAGGCAGGAATGCAGATTGGTTCTGCGTTCTCAGGCTGTCCGCTTAACAACCTCATTCCCGAATGGAATGACCTCATCTACAAGGGCAACTGGGAACAGGCTTACAACCGTCTTAAAGTTACAAACAACTTCCCCGAATTCACATCCCGTGTATGTCCTGCTCTCTGTGAAAAGGCATGCACCTGCGGTGCAAACGGTGACGCTGTCAGCGTAAGAGCCAACGAATACGGAATCATTGAAAATGCCTATGAAGAAGGTCTTGCAGACGCAAGAATTCCAAAGGTAAGAACAGGCAAGAAAATTGCAATCATCGGTTCGGGTCCATCGGGACTTGCCGCTGCCGACCAGCTCAATCAGCGCGGTCACTCTGTAACGGTATTTGAACGCAATGACAGAGTAGGCGGTCTGCTTATGTACGGCATTCCGAATATGAAGCTTGAAAAAGATGTTATCGAACGCAAGATTAACATTATGGAAGAAGAAGGCGTAACCTTTGAAACCTGCTCAAATGTCGGCAAAGACATCAAAGCAAGCGAAATTCTCAAGGACTTTGACCGTGTAATCCTTGCTTGCGGTGCATCAAATCCGAGAGATATCAAAGTTCCCGGCAGAGAGGCTAACGGCATTTACTTTGCCGTTGACTTCCTCAAATCAACAACAAAGTCACTTCTTGACTGCAACCTCAGAGAGGGTACATTCATCAGCGCAAAAGGCAAGAATGTAATGGTAATCGGCGGCGGCGACACAGGTAACGACTGCGTCGGCACAAGCATCAGACACGGTGCAAAATCCGTTCTCCAGCTTGAAATGATGCCTAAACTTCCCGACACAAGAAGTGCCGATAACCCATGGCCGCAATGGCCGAGAGTCTGCAAAACAGACTACGGTCAGGAAGAGGCTATTGAAGTTTACGGTCACGATCCACGAGTTTATCAGACAACCGTTAAGCAGTTCATTGCTGACAAGAACGGTAATCTTGTAGGTGCGGAGCTTGTTAAGCTCAAGCCCGAAAAGGATGCTAAAACAGGCAGACTTATGATGAAAGAGGTTGAAGGCTCAGAATACAAGGTTGATGTTGAACTCGTACTCATTGCGGCAGGATTCCTCGGCAGCGAAAACTATGTAACCAAGGCATTCGGTGTTGAAACAAACGCAAGAACCAATGTTGCAACAGCAGAAGGCTCACACAAGACAAATGTTGAAAATGTATTTGTTACAGGCGATATGCACAGAGGACAGTCACTTGTTGTCTGGGCGATTCGTGAGGGCAGAGATGTTGCCAAAGAGGTTGACGAAAGCCTTATGGGATACACAAATCTTTAATTGATTACAAATAACCTGATAATCCTCAATTTTTCGATATACCGGTTAATAATCAGAAAGCGCAGGAGCGGATTTCCCTCCTGCGTTTTTCTTTGTCATTTAGGGTTTGTTTCTGTTGCATATCAATATGATTGATGATAAAATAAAGGATATATACAATGCAATAAAATGTGAGGAAATATTATGAGTAACAGACCTGAAACCAATAAACAAAGCTGTCCCGTTTACAAAAAATGCGGCGGTTGTCAACTGCAAAATCTGTCATATCCCGAACAGCTTGAATTCAAGCAGAAGAAAGTCGAAAAACTTCTCAAACGCTTTTGCACCGTTGAAAAAATTATCGGAATGAAAACTCCCTACCACTACCGCAACAAGGTTCAGGCGGCTTTTTATACGGACAAAAAGGGCAAAATCATTTCGGGTGTGTATCAGTCGGGCAGTCATCATGTTGTCGGAATTGACAGCTGTCAGACCGAGGATGTTATTGCCGACAAAATCATCGTTGCAGTACGCAAGCTCCTCCCCTCTTTCAGAATGACAACCTATAACGAGGACACAGGCAAAGGTTTTCTCCGTCACATTCTTGTGAAAAGAGGCTTTGCGACAAATCAGATTATGCTTGTGCTTGTGACAGGTACACCTGTTTTTCCGTCAAAAAACAATTTTGTAAAAGCGATTCTGAAACAGTTTCCCGAAATCACAACCATTGTGCAAAATATAAACCCCTACCGCACCAACCTTGTACTCGGTGACAATCAGAAAGTACTGTACGGCAAGGGTTATATTGAGGATATTCTCTGCGGTTGCAGGTTCAGAATTTCGCCGAAAAGCTTTTACCAAATTAACCCCGTTCAAACCGAAGTTTTGTACGGCAAAGCAATTGAATTTGCAAATCTCAAAGGCAACGAAACCGTGCTTGACACCTACTGCGGAATCGGCACAATCGGCATAATTGCCGCCAAAAACGGCGCAGGCAATGTTATCGGTGCAGAACTTAACGGCGATGCTGTGAGGGATGCAATCGTAAATGCAAGAGCAAATAATCTGAAAAATATCCGTTTCTACAAAGCGGATGCGGGCGAGTTCATGAGAGAAGCTGCAGACGAGGACGAAAAGCCCGATGTTGTGTTTATGGATCCGCCAAGAGCCGGAAGTGACCGAAAATTTCTCGACTCACTAATCAAAATGTCTCCTAAAAAGGTTGTCTATGTTTCCTGCAACCCCGAAACATTGGCAAGGGATTTAGCCTACCTAACCCAAAACAGCCCCTACAAAGTCCAAAAAATCCAACCCGTGGATATGTTCCCCCACACAGCACACATCGAGACAGTAGTATTGATGTCAAGAAAATAATTAAGAATATAAAATTCGGCTTGTTTGCTGACTTTTTCTAAATCTAAAATTATATATTTAACCATCAAAAGCACTCGGGTATATCTTACGGAAAAATATCCAACGCAAAATTTCGTTCAGGTTGTAAC